>Ga0114993_10001143_pt1 | contig 30585 bp, 26 predicted proteins | sample ArcticOcean_MG_C_FD_87042 | JGI IMG/M metagenome (GOLD analysis project Ga0114993, IMG submission 87042) | Marine microbial communities from western Arctic Ocean - ArcticOcean_MG_CB2_150 | ecosystem: Environmental > Aquatic > Marine > Oceanic | place: Arctic Ocean: Canada Basin | collected...
CGAGCATTTCCATGAGGTCTTTGCTCTGGAGCCCGAGTTCTTTCGCCAGTGTGTGTATTCTCACACCCAAAGAGAGTGCCTCCTGTTGTTCAGAGGGGAGATGGGCTGATTCCTGATCAGGAGTCAGCCCCCTCCTCTGCTTCAGTTTCAACGCTACCCATGATGTCCTGGATTTTCTCGATGATGAGTCGAGCAGACTCTTCATCGAGCCCATCGACCTTGGAAAGACCTTCCACTCCTGCTTCCAGAAGCGCATCGGTACTGTCGTATTGTAGTTCAACCAGGCGATCGGCAATCTCTTCGGTAACCCCGGGGAGATCCTCAAGTCCCATGACCACGGCACCTTCACCGTATTCCTCTGCGATCTCTTCGTCACTGGCACTGCTGTCATCGAACAATTGGTCGAGTGGATTATTGGCCCGTTCAGCACCCTCTTCACCGGCCACTTGAGCCAGTCGGTCACCAAACATCTCATCGGCACGTGATTCGGTTCCGGCAAGGCGGAGCTGTGCGAGTTCCTCCTCGGAGATGGGACTGATATTCAGCTCCCATCCAGAGAGTTTGGATGCGAGTCGAACATTTTGACCACGGCGTCCAATTGCCAGCGATTGCTGATCTTCGGTCACGTACACATTGGCCGTTTTGTTCTCGTAATCCAGTTCAAGCGAGGCGACTTCGGCAGGCTTCAGCGCTTCCGGAATCAATACCTCGACCGAATCATTCCAGCGCACCACGTCGATCTTTTCACCGCTGAGTTCGTCTGTGACATTTCTGATTCGAGAGCCCTTGATTCCGATACAGGCGCCGACGCAGTCGACATTCGAGTCGAGGGTGGCCACTGCAATCTTGGTACGATTCCCGGCCTCACGGGCGATCGCCTTGATCTCAACCACGTAATCGGCAACCTCGGGGATCTCCTGCTCAAACAGGCGCCTGACGATGTCGGGGGCTCCTCGCGAGACGAGCAACTGGACCCGAGTCTGCTGCATGTTGACTTCCTTGAGGACCACCTTGATCCGGTCCCCTTCATTCCATTCTTCCAGGTGAGATTGCTCGCTCCGAGGCATGAATCCCTCGGCTCGGTTGGTCAGGGTAATGACCAATCCGCCGCCTTTTTTGCTGGCTACGGTTCCGTTGAGCATCTCCCCGATGCGATTTGAAAATTCACGGTGGATGACTTCACGCTCAGCTTCACGAATCTTCTGAAAGAGCACCTGTTTGCCTGCACCGGCAGCGATACGCCCCAGTGCTTCACGGGGGTCGAAGCTATCCCCATCACGGACGGCAGAGATCTCACCCGATTCACGATCGATGAGAACTTCGATGCCATCTTCCTGGTCAAATCGCTTCTGGGCCGCCGAGACGAGAGCCAACTCGATGCCCGTGAAGATCACCTCTTTGTCGACTTGTCGATCACGATGGATCGTGTCTACGAAGCGCAGGATCTCCTCACTCACCTTCAACTCCTTCTACAGGACTTCTGTTCTGCTGGACGGCTGTCATTCCTGATTGCGGGCCAAGGATCAAATCGCCTCAGCACGAGTACACCAGCACCATGAAACCAGGCTCCTTCGAGCACCGCTTTCCAGACAAAATCATCGCGATTCCGTACCGTCTTCTCGGTGCGGACAGACCAGCTCGGCTGGTCGTCGATGACCTGACCACTTCGGAACCGACCGGATCCACCCAAGTCATTGCGGTCGGTGCTCCCAGAGAGTGATTCGGAGACGGAGGGGGGGCCGGCGCGAGCCAGCGAGAGAGCAGGCATCGGCACGACCCTCCGATCCGGACCGAAATGGCCCTTTCCTGGTCGTGAGACCGGGAATCGGAGTCGCCGCAATGTCCGGAATCGGAAGGGGTTGCCAGCCGCACAACGTCGGATGGGCACTCCGCCTCCCGGGCTCCGGGTCGGAAGCAAGGATCCTAAGATACATGGATGACAGTGTCAACTGTTCCAGAACTGGGCTGAAAGTTGGAAATGCTTCTCTGCCATGAAGTTGGAGCCCTGCTGGAGGGGACAAGGGGATCAAATTTGGCGAGAAAGATCGAAACTCCGTAGATGCTCCTCATTATCGAGGCCTTCCACCGGGTCTGGAGGGGTTGGTGGGTCCGCTGGAAACGGTGGAGCAAATTCGTAGTTTCCACCGCAAATCCTCCCCACAGCAGCAGCAGCAGAGAGTCTTCGAGCCCGCACCCGGATCGGGTACGGGCTCGAATTCAGCCGTCGATCTACTGCTGGGTCACACCCCGGATCAACAGAGGTCGAAACGGTCCAGGTTCATCACCTTGACCCAGGCGCTGACGAAGTCGTCGACAAAGGTCTGCTGGGAATCTGCGCAGGCATACACCTCGGAGATGGCCTGGAGCTGGGAGTTGGATCCGAAGATGAGGTCGACTGCGGATGCTCTCCACCGCTTCGCGCCGCTGCTGCGATCGAGGCCCTCATAGAGGTGATCGCACTGTTCGGATTTTTGCCATCGGGTGCTGATGTCGAGCAAGTGGACGAAGAAATCAGTAGTCAACTGACCCGGTCGCTGGGTGAAGACTCCGAAATCGGTCTGTCCGACATTGGCATCGAGGGCCCGTAGGCCACCGACCAGCACCGTCATCTCGGGCGCAGTCAGGGTCAGCATCTGCGCGCGATCGATCAGTAACTCCTCGGAGGTCCGGTGGTTTCCCGCACTGAAGTAATTACGGAAGCCATCGGCAGTCGGTTCGAGCACCGCGAAGGAATCGACATCGGTCTGGTCTTGCGTGGCATCGGTACGGCCTGGAGTGAAGGGGACTTGCACTGCATGTCCACCCTGTTTCGCGGCTTCTTCGATGGCTGCGCATCCGGCGAGCACGATCAGATCTGCCAGTGAGACCCGCTGGTTTCCAGCGGCCGCCGTGTTGAACTGGGTCTGGATTCCTTCCAGCGCCTGCAATACCTCCGCCAGCTGGGCCGGTTGGTTCACTTCCCAGTACTTCTGTGGCGCCAGGCGAATCCGAGCCCCGTTGGCACCTCCACGCTTGTCGGTACCACGGAAAGTGGCGGCCGAGGCCCATGCCGTGGAGACCAGCTGGGGAACCGACAGTCCCGAGGAGAGCACCTGCTCCTTGAGAGCGGTGATCTGGTTCTCGCCGATCAATGTATCCGGGTCCGCCTGGGGCACCGGGTCCTGCCAGATTTGAGGTTCAGTCGGAACCTGTGCGCCGAGGCAGCGTGTCACCGGGCCGATGTCGCGATGAGTCAGCTTGTACCAGGCCCTGGCGAAGGCATCCGCAAAGGCACCTGCGTCCTCATGGAAGCGTTTCGAGATGGGAGCATAGGTGGGGTCTTCTCGGAGCGCGAGATCGGTGGTGAACATCACCGGTGCATGGCGCACCGAGGGGTCGTGGGCATCTGGCACGGTGCCATTGGCATCGGCATCGGTGGGATTCCACTGGGTCGCTCCACCGGGACTCTTCACCTGTTTCCATTCGTAACCGAACAGGTTCTCGAAGAAGTTGTTGTCCCACTGCACCGGGTTGGTGGTCCAGGCGCCCTCGAGTCCGCTGGTGATGGTGTCTTTGCCGTGACCACTGCCATGACTGTTCTTCCAGCCGAAGCCTTGCTCCTCCAGAGCGGCACCCTCCGGTTCAGGTCCGACATGCTGATCTGCATCCGCAGCACCGTGGGCCTTGCCGAAGGTGTGTCCTCCTGCGATGAGTGCCACAGTTTCTTCATCATTCATCGCCATCCGACCAAAGGTCTCACGGATATCTTTGGCCGCAGCGATCGGATTGGGGTTGCCGTTGGGGCCTTCAGGGTTGACGTAGATCAGTCCCATCTGGACCGCTCCGAGGTGACCTTCCAGCTCGCGATCTCCGCTGTATCGTTGATCTGCCAGCCACTCGGTCTCGGAGCCCCAGTAGATATCCTCTTCCGGTTCCCACACATCTTCGCGTCCGCCGGCAAAACCGAAGGTTTTGAATCCCATCGATTCGAGGGCGCAATTGCCGGTGAAGACCATCAGGTCCGCCCATGAGATCTTCCGGCCATATTTTTGTTTGATCGGCCACAGCAGCGCGCGGGCCTTGTCGAGGTTTGCATTGTCGGGCCAACTGTTGAGGGGTGCAAAGCGCAGTGTACCGGCACCTGCTCCACCGCGACCATCACCGATGCGGTAAGTGCCGGCACTATGCCAAGCCATCCGGATGAAGAGCGGTCCGTAGTGGCCGTAGTCTGCCGGCCACCACTCCTGAGACGTCGTCATCACCTGATCGATGTCTTTCTTCAGAGCTTCCAGGTCGACCGTCTCAAACTCCTTGGCGTAGTTGAAATCTTCGCCCATCGGATCGTTCAGAGGAGAGTTCTGATTGAGAACCTTCAGGTTCAACTGATTGGGCCACCAGTGCTGATTTGAAGTGGACCCCATCGCCGAATGCTGGTCGGCTCCTCCCAGTACTGGGCACTTGCTCACGTCTTCCATCTATTCTCCCATCCATAGTTGTTATTCTTCGCGTCATCCCAGTGGCTCCTCGATCCGGACCAAGGAGCATCGATGCGGTCGGTCTTCAACGGAAGGAACCGACAATTGTCCAGTGACCTCACCGACAGTATTACTCGCATTACCCTGCACCTTGAGGGCGATCTTCTCGGGAAGGTCCGTGGATACACGGCGAGGCATTCTAGCGAAGCCGGATGGGAGAGTCGAGTCGATGAGCGGGGAATCTGGCGCTGTCGGGGGCCAGTGGCGAGATCTATTTGGGAGTTCGTATCGGTCGAGGCCATCGGTCTTCCGCGCCTCCGCGGGCGACCTTCAGAGCGGAGTTCTCTTGCGACCCAGATTCGCCAGGAAAATTAGATCCCTGGCGCTGCGATCTACGGGCTGGCACTTCCCTCCACTGCTCTCACGGATCGACCCGAATCGATCGATATTGTTCTTCAGGATCCACCATGGATCGGTTCTTCAACGAAAAATTCATGTGACTTACGGGTAGGAACTGAGGTTACAGCAGGGAATTGGGGCAATGAAGGATCTGGTGGCGGTGGATCGGCGTTGAACAGTGGAGGATCATCGGGGAGAGTGCTGCTCACAGAGGGCCGGGGAGGAGTGCCCTGGAATTACCTGGAAAATCTCCTGAAACCGACAATCCTGGCACCTTCAGGGCGGTTCAGAGGTGTTTCTGTGAGGAATGTTGAAGCCGTGTGGAGCGACTGCCGATAGGGAAGTATAGAAGAGGTGCAGGAGGAAGCCTTCTGCGCCTGAGGAAGGGATTCAAACCGATCATGCTCTGCGAGAAGTGCCAGCAGAACGAAGTCGCGGTCCACTTGACCGACATCGCTGCGGGAATCAAGAAGAAGTACCAGTTGTGCAAGGAGTGCGCAGCCGCTGGCGGCGTCTCGATTCATGCGGAGTTGAAAAAGCACAAGAAATTCACTTTGACCGAGTTTTACGGCTCTTCGCCTTCTGAATCCAGCAACCAGGATCCGACTGCGGATCCGGGTTGTTCCAAGTGCGGGATGAGATACTCGCTGTTCCGCAAGGAAGGCAAGTTCGGTTGTTCTCACGATTACCAGGAATTTCGTTCTGACCTCGATGAGCTCCTGGAAAAATTCCATGCTTCCAGCCAGCATCGAGGGAGGGCCCCCGGTCGTTTTCGTCAGCAAGTTTCTCGGCAAGTGCAACTCGACCAACTCCGTGACGAATTGACCCTGGCGGTGACCAACGAACAGTTTGAAGAGGCTGCAAAGATCAGAGATCAGATGCGCCTATTGGAGAGTCACTCATGAGTTTCGAAAGCGCAAAATCCTTCGTAGGGGAGTGGCTTGCTGGCGAGGGCAAAGATTCGGACCTGGTCATCTCCAGCCGTGTTCGGCTGGCCAGGAACTTGCCTGGCATTCCCTTCAGTACCCTCGCAGATGATTCTCACCGGGAACAGGTCGCGGATCTGATCGGGAGTGCTCTCGAAGGATTACGCCCAGACCTGCAGTTGAACTCCAAGAATCTCGATGATCTCGATTCGATTCACCGGCAAGTTCTGGTCGAACGCCATCTGGTCAGTCGTGAGTTGGCACTTGGCAGTGGACCCCGCATCGTCTCCTTCGATGACAGCGAGGCGATCTCGCTGATGGGGAATGAGGAGGACCATCTGCGAATTCAGGTGGTCAAATCGGGATATTGTCTCGATGAGGCGTGGCAGCAGATGGATCAACTCGAGAGATCTCTCGATGGCCAGCTTCATTTCGCCTTTGATCAGCAATACGGATACCTCACCGCCTGTCCTACCAATACTGGGACAGGGCTTCGCGTCTCCGTGATGTTGCACCTCCCTGCGCTGGTGATCACCGGGCAGATCGAAGAAGTCACTCGCGCCGCCACCAAGATCCATCTCGCGGTTCGAGGACTGTTTGGAGAAGGAACCGAGGCTCAGGGAGATTTCTTCCAGATCTCCAATCAACGCACTCTCGGCCTCTCCGAGGAAGAGATTCTCGCGGACATCTCCTCCGTGCTTCCGAAGATTCTGTCCTATGAACGGAAGTTAAGAAAAGAACTGCTCGAGAGTAAGCGCGAATGGATCGAGGATCGGATCGGTAGATCATTTGGCATCCTGTCCCATGCAAAGCTCATCACCAGCCAGGAGGGATTGGAACATCTCTCGCTGGTTCGTCTCGGGGTGTGTATGGGTCTTCTGGGTAACCTGACACTGGAGCAGGTCAATCGCATGTTCCTGTTCAGCCAGCCCGGTCATTTGCAGGCCAACGAGGGCAGGAAAATGAGTTCCGATGAACGCGACAACAAGCGGGCAGAGGTTTTGGCTGGCATCCTGCAGGAAAACTGATCAACTTTCGTGGCCAAATTGACCCAGAGGTGTGGTTCCGCTGTGTATTATGCCTGAGTGTTTCAGAGGAATGACTTTCGAGCTGGCGAGAAGTTGCACCCACTGGGGTCTTTTGGCACCTGCGGGAACTCGTAGAACCCAGAGTTCGTCTGGTAAATAGTGCCCGAGGTCGGATCCCACAGGCAGAGATACAATTCGAGATCATCCGAATCCGCGACTCACGAGATGAGGGAATAGCCCATGTTTGACAAGTTCACAGATAGAGCTCGAAAAGTGATGACGCTCGCCCGCAAGGAGGCTGAACGCTTTCATCACGATTTCATCGGCACCGAGCACATCCTGCTCGGGCTGGTTCAGGAGGGGAGTGGGGTCGCATCGACCGCTCTGAAAAACCTTCAAGTGGATATTAGTAAGATCAGAGCGGAGATCGAGAAGCAGGTTCAGAGTGGTCACGGCATGGCTCACCACGGCAACCAGTTACCTTTCACACCAAGAGCCAAACGAGTGCTCGAACTGTGCTCAGAAGCAGCCAAGGAGTTGCGCCATAATTACATCGGAACTGAACACCTGTTACTGGGAATGATACGTGAGGAGCAGGGGCTCGCGGCTTCCGTGCTGAAGGAACTGGGTGTAAGTCTCGACGATGTCCGTGCAGAAGTGCTGGAGATCCTCGGAGCCGATGTCGGAGAAATCGAAATTGACATCGAGCAAGAATCGAAACCTCATGGTCACAAGTCCAGGGCTTCGAAGACTCCTGCTCTTGATACCTTTGGTCGTGACTTGACCGAGATGGCCAAGGCGTCCTCACTCGATCCGGTCATCGGACGCGAGGATGAGATCGAGCGGGTGATGCAGATCTTGGCTCGAAGAACCAAGAACAATCCAGTGTTGCTGGGTGAACCAGGCGTCGGCAAGAGTGCCATCGTCGAGGGGCTTGCCCAGGAGATCGTCTCGGGAGAAGTCCCTGAGATTCTTCGAGATCAGCGCATCGTGGTGCTCGATCTGGCCCTGATGGTCGCAGGGACCAAGTATCGTGGCCAGTTCGAGGAGCGGATCAAGGCCGTGATGACCGAGGTCCACCGCGTCAAGAATGTGATCCTCTTCATCGATGAACTTCACACCTTGGTCGGTGCTGGGGGTGCAGAGGGTGCCATCGACGCATCCAATGTGCTCAAGCCTGCGCTTTCCCGCGGAGAGATCCAGTGCATTGGTGCGACCACCCTCGATGAATACCGCAAGCACATCGAGAAGGACGGGGCGCTGGAGCGCAGGTTCCAGAGCATCATCGTCAATCCTCCGACACGAGATCAATCGGTCGCGATCCTCATGGGACTTCGTGACCGGTATGAAGCGCACCACAGGGTTCGTTATACCGACGAGGCGCTGGAGGCAGCGGTGGACATGGCCGTTCGGTATATCAATGGGCGGTTCCTACCAGACAAGGCGATCGACGTCATCGACGAAGCCGGTTCAAGAGTGCGACTCAAGCAGTCGACTCGTCCATTAGACCTCAAGAATCTCGAAAAAGAGATTCAGGAGATGGATCGGGAGAAAGAGGCAGCAGTCGCACAGCAAGATTTCGAGCGTGCTGCAAATCTTCGAGACAAGGCGAGTCGGCTCAAGAAAACAAGAGATGCGAATCTGAAAACCTGGAGAGAACACGCCGACGACATCAACGGATGTGTCGATGAGGAAGTGGTGGCTGAAACGGTTGCCAAGATGACTGGAATCCCGCTGACGAGGATCGACAGCGGAGAAGCCGAGCGACTGCTGTCCATGGAAGACGAGTTGCACAGATCAGTGGTTTCCCAGGACAACGCCATCGAGCGACTTTCGCGAGCGGTTCGTAGAAGCCGAAGCGGACTCAAGGATCCGAAGCGTCCGGTGGGATCCTTTCTGTTCCTCGGGCCCACGGGTGTCGGCAAGACCTTGCTGGCCAAGAGCCTCGCCAAGTTCATGTTTGGTGAAGAGGATTCGCTGATTCAGATCGACATGTCGGAATACATGGAAAAGCACAATGTATCGCGACTGGTGGGAGCTCCTCCTGGATACGTCGGATACGAAGAAGGTGGCCAGCTGACCGAGAAGATCAGAAGGCGCCCCTATGCCGTGGTGTTGCTCGATGAAGTCGAGAAAGCGCATTCGGATGTATTCAACATGCTGCTGCAGGTGATGGAAGAAGGGCATGTAACCGACTCGTTCGGACGCGTGATCGACTTCCGCAATGTGGTGCTGATCATGACCTCGAATATCGGAGCAGACCTGATCAAGAATCAGAGTGCTCTCGGATTCAGAAATACGGGTGAGGGACGAGATACGGAGCAGAAGCGCAAGGAGGTGATGGACGAGGTGGAGAAATTCTTCCGTCCAGAGTTCCTCAACCGCCTCGACGATTCGATTTTCTTCCAGCCACTCGACCGTTCCGATCTCGAGGAAATCATCAAGATCGAGATGGCTCAGGTGTTGGGAAGACTTCGCGAGCGAGGCATCGAACTGGAAGTCTCGGATGAAGCCAATGAGTTCCTCATCGAAAAGGGCTACAACCCCGATTTCGGAGCACGGCCATTGCGTCGATCGATCCAACTGCATGTCGAGGATACTCTCGCCGAGGAGTTGCTTCGTGGAAATCTCAAGGCTGGCTCTCGCATGCGCATGGAGATCATCGATGGAGAGGTCTTCTTCAACACTCTTCCAGCCGATTTACCCAAGGAAGAGGACGCACCGGCCATTACCTGAGCTTAACACGAGCCTTGTGGGTCGCGTTGAGGCCAATGTTGCCGGACCCATCCGGCCAGATACATCGAACCCGTGGCCGCCGTCGGTTCTCCGTCGGCGGCCTTCTTCATCAGCCACTCCAGGCCCCGTTCAGGGCGCTCCTCGAAGTGGCACTCGAATCCCAGTTGCTGGAGCATCGAGGCCAGTTCTGCGGCAGGGAAACCGCGGTGGGAGGGTGCAGTGACGGCCATCATCTCGGGAGCGGGTTGTAACCGTTTTAGCACCGAGAGGTTGGAGCGAAGATCCTTATCGGCGAGCATTCCGATGAGCAGTGCTCCGGCCGCTGAACTGCGATACCGGGCAAATTCATCGGCGAAAATCTGTAGCGATCGAGGTGTATGTGCTCCATCGAGAAGGAGCGGTAATCTCCCATCGATCCGTTCCAAGCGCCCGGGTAACTCGAGTTGCTGTGCCGCAAGGTCGATCTCGTAGGCACTCCACGGTGGTTGATCCGGATTCGATTCGAGAGCGGCCAGCGCACAGGATGCGTTGAGTCGCTGGGGGGACTGGATGTGGTCGGGAATACGAGAATCTTCACTCACGATGAGCGGAAGCGCCCCTCTCTTGCGAGCCACATCGAATGCGCAGCCGCTGCCTGGCCCCTGCGCGATGACCATCGGTTTTCCAGCGGTGGCGATCCTCGCCTTCTCGGCGGCGATCTGATCGATGGTATCGCCCAGAATCGCTCGATGATCCAGATCGATGGTGGTCAAGACTCCGACATCGTGGGGAATGGCACTGGTGGAATCGAGCGGTCCTCCCAATCCCACCTCGAGAAGCCACCAACGATCTCCCGCTTCTCTGGCCTGTTGGGCAAACAGTGCGATCCACAGGTCAAAGAAGGTGGGTGGCAACGATGATGGGTCGTTCGAGTTGATCAGGAATGGATGAATTTCGCGCAATCCCTGGAGGATCGCCTGCTCGGTTAACTCGGCGCCGTCGATCCGAATTCTTTCGACGATCGAATGCAGGTGGGGAGAGAGGGTGGCGGCACAGGGAACGCTGCGGATTCGCAGCAACGCCTCCATCCATAGCACCGTGGATCCCTTGCCCTTGGTGCCGGCGACCTGGATCACCGGCGATTTCCCCGGGGAGATCGCGGCGCGCTCGAGTAGATTTCGACAGCGACCTGGGGAGAGCGATCGTCGATCTTTGGCCAGCGGTACCTGTTGTTCCCAACTGGTGAAGGAGGCTAGCCACCGATCCAGGTCCCCGAATTGCTCGGGAGGGGTAGGAATTGGTCTCGAAGTGGTCAATCGAACCCTTCTGCCGTTGACGCGGGAGCAGTGCTGGTCAAACATCAGAACCGAGTGAGGAGCAGATGAAACCACGAATCGGACTGAACTGCGACATCGAGGAATCGAATAGCAGTGGAGAATCTCAGCGAACCCGGTCTCGGGTCTGGGATTCCTACCACCAGTTAATTTCTCTTCATGGAGGAACCCCTCTGATCATTCCTCCCGGAGTCTCTCCGGCAGAGGTGGGATCGATGTTGGACGGGGTGCTGTTGATCGGCGGAGATGACTACCGCGCTGCCCTGTTGGACCAGGCGGAGTTGGACCAGGCGGAACTTCCCCCTCGTTTCTTGCCGGTCCATCCGGACCGGGAACAAGCCGATCGAGAGTGGAGTCGCTATCTCCTCTCCTGCAACCTTCCTGTGCTGGGCATCTGCGGAGGCTTTCAGGTGCTGGCGCTGGAGGCGGGGGGGGAACTGTTCGGGGATATCGAAAATGAGACCGACTCGACCCTGTCCCACAGACGTGAAGAGGTCGATGTGGGGCCGTTGCCACAGCATCCGGTCGATTGGCATGGAGGTCTCGACCTGACGCCGGAGGCGGGATCTTTTGAGGTCAACTCGAGCCATCATCAGGCGGTGTCGCGGTTGCCTTCGGGGTGGAGGCTGTTGGCGGACGCTGCCGATGGCATCATCGAGGGTGCAGTAGATGCCAGCGGCAGAATGGTGGGGGTGCAGTGGCATCCGGAGTTGATTCCCGATGAGCCGATCAGCAGTGCCATCACTTGCCGATTCATCGAATGGAGCCGGCGGCAGATACGGGAGAGGGACTGAAATGGCTCGACTGTTGGTCTGCGCAGGCGAACCCTCCGGAGATCTCCATGCCGCCCGGCTGGTGGAGGAGTGCCTCAAACTGGATCCGTCGTTGGAAGTCGATGGGATCGGTGGTGAGCACCTCGCGGCATCCGGCGCCGTACTGAGAGCGGATCGTGCCGATCGCGCAGTGATGGGATGGCTTCCAGTACTGGGGCAGATCGGTTCGATCATCGATCACGCGAGTAGGGTCGTAGAGGAGTTGTTGACTGATCCACCCGATCAACTGGTGGTCATCGATTACCCCGGATTACATTTTCACCTGGCGACGATTGCGCGTCGGCTGGGGATTCCAGTGACCTATTACATCTGTCCTCAGGTGTGGGCCTGGGCACCGTGGAGGATCCGCCGCATCGCTTCCTGTGCGGATCAACTGCTGCTGGTGCTACCCTTCGAGGAAGCGATATACAGGCCCCATCACCCGCGGGTCCGTCATGTCGGAAACCCGGTTTTCGATACACTGGAAGCGGCGGGCGAACCGCAGCCGTTGAAGGACGCCAGTGGAGCCCCGATTTTGGCGCTGCTGCCGGGGAGCCGCCGTCAGGAAGTACAAGCGGGGTTGCCTGCGTTGCTCGAGGCGTCTCGTGCCCTGCTGCAGCAGGAGAGTCAGTTCGAAACCTGGATCTCGTGCCAGAGATCGAATCTGTTGCCGCTGATCAAAAAACTCATCGAGCCTTACCCCGATGTTCGGATCCATGTTGGAGAAGCGCGGGCATTGCAGGCGAAAGCTCGCCTGGCCATCGTATGTTCGGGAACCGCCACCCTCGAGACTGCATGGCATGGAGTTCCGATGGTAGTGGCCTATCCAGCCACAGAACTTTCACGATCGCTCTATCGATTGCTCGGAGTGGCCCCCTACTTTTCTCTGGTGAATTTGTTTGCAGGTCGCCCCTTGGTCCCGGAAATCCTGTTTGAGCCTGGCGATGGGGCGGCGATTGCACGCATCGCTCGCCCGCTGCTGGATCCGCAGAATGCTGCAGAACTGGTTGCCGATCTGCAGCAGATCCGCTCCGAGATGTTCCGCGCAGGAGCCAGCCATGAGGCGGCCCGGCAGGTGATCTCCTTGTTGGAGGAATCCTCAAGGAAGTGACGGATGGCGCACGGGACAGGCTGCGCAAGGGACAGGCTGCGTAAGGGGAGTGGATGCGCAAGGGACTGACTGTGGCAATGGATCCTGTTATCCTGAAGACATGGTTTACTTCGGCCCCAGAAATCAACATTCGCGTCGTCAGGGATTGAGTCTTCGAGACAAGGTCCGGGTGGTGGGGCCGGTCCTGCTGCTGGTGGCGTTGTCGGTGGTGGTGATCTTTCCTCGTTGGGCCGGGGATGACCAGAGCGTGGATACGGTCGGTGAGATTCCCCTTCGCAATTCTCCGCAGTCGGTGACCGATGATGATTCTACCGCGCCGACGGAGGACACGGTGGGTACTTCCAATGTCCCCGAACCGGTGGCGATCACCCCCATCGAAGATCTTCCTCCGATGACCGCTCCCTTCATGGTGGAGCCGAGCCGTTTGACGGCGGTGCGCGATGCGGCGGCGATCACGCCGGGCCAGGCAGAACTGGACGGCCAGATTTACCTGCTGCATCGGTGGAGAGCGGAGCACCCGGTACCCTCCGCTGGTGAAGCACCGAGGGTCGATGAGATCGGCCAGGATCCAGCATCGATTCGCGGCCATCGCTGCCATCTGGTCTTGACCCTGATCGAGCATCCTCAGCTCAGAACCCTGGAGCCCAATGCGTCCGGGCTGAAACGATACTGGGAAGTCTTCGGCTCCGATGGAGACGGGCAACTGCACAGGGTGGACTTCATCGAGAAGCCCAAGAACTTGCCGAGCGGCACCGATGTGTACATGGAGGGGGATTTTCTCCGTCTCTATCGTTATCAAGCGATGCGGGGTGTCGAGGGAATGGTCCCTCAGTGGGTGGCTGGAACCCTGACCCGGTACCAGAGTCCCTTCGCCGGTGATGGGGATCGATTCACGACACTCTCGATCATCGCAGCCATCGCCATCGGAACCCTGGTCCTGTTGCTGGGGATTCAATTCTGGATGGGGAGATCGAAGAGGAAGCCACCGACGCAACGGGGACGCAGATGACGCAGATCTCCCAGGATGGCCGGGGTTGGTCCCAGCATCCGCAGTGTCGAATCCGCACCGGACCCATCGCAGAGGTGGTCGATGAAGAATTACTGGGCTCGATCCCGACCTCTCAATTGTTGCTACGAGATTCCGGAGTCGATCCGCAGAAGCTCGATCCCCTGCGAAAGATCCTGTCGGAGAGAGCCCCGCTGATCGAACGAGTGGTTGCGGGAGGAGAGGCTTGCAAGAGCCCAGAGGGGTGGCAAAAGATCCTCCAGATCTTCGCAGAGGTGGGAATCGACCGGGGAGGATTGGTGGTGGTTGCCGGTGGTGGATCGGTGGGTGATGCCTGCGCTTTTGCCGCTTCCGTCTGGCATCGAGGCGTACCCTGGATCGCAATCCCGACCACCTTATTGGCGATGGTCGACGCACACATCGGGGGAAAAACCGCCATTCACCTCGGTGGGATCAAGAATCGAATAGGAACCTTCCATCTTCCCCGAGCAGTGGTGTCCGATATCTCGATGCTGGAGTCCTTATCGCTGCAGGAGCGAGCGATGGGCTGGGCAGAGTTGATCAAGGCGGCGTGGATCGGCGATCGACCACTGCTGGAATCACTGGAGCAATCCTCCGAATCGATCGCGGCAGACCTGATGCCTCGAGCGGAACAGATCGCTCAGGCGGTGGCGGTCAAGGTCGCCATCGTCGAGGAGGATCCCTTCGATCAAGGTTCCAGAGAACGACTCAACTTCGGCCATACCCTGGGGCATGCCCTGGAAATGCTCTCATCCCCTCCGATGCCTCACGGGGAGGCGGTGGCTCGTGGAATGGTATTCGCTGCCCGGCTGGCAGAACAGTTGGGGGAGGCGGTCGACGGGACTGCAGTTCGTATCGCCCACTTGCTGCAGCGTGCAGGTCTGGCCACCGACTGTCACGAGCCTCCCCTCGAATCGATCCTCGAACTTCTTCAGGGAGACAAGAAAGCCAGAGCCGGCCAGATTCGCTGGGTCATTCCTCGTAGACCTGGGGAGATGGTGGTGCGACCGGTGGCGATGGATGTGGTGGAGCGAGTCTTGCGATTGCCTCCGCTGGGGGGCATCGTGAAGTCACAGGCCTAGCACGGTCCTGGCACCGGGGTACAGACTCGGCGATTGCGGGAGATCGCCGACGATCTGCAGCGGCAGTCCAGTGGGAATCAGTGCATCTACGATGCACTACTGTTGAGAATCGAGGATCAGATGTCCAGGTTCATGGCCGGTTGTAAGCGGATCGAGGCACCGTTTGACCGCGCAGATTCCGCAACTCAGTAGGGTTCACAGTCGGTGAACTCCTCTGCCACTCCCGACCCACTCCAGGGTGGATGGAACGGTCGTCTTCTCGACCGCGAAATCCTCCGACTGGCAATTCCGGCGATCCTCCAGTACATGCTGCACACCGTGCAATTCCTGGTCGACACCAAGATGGTCTCGGCTTCCGCCGCAGAGGATGATCTGTCGCTGGCGGCTCTCAATCTGGTTTCTCCGCTGTGCTGGTCATTGACCACCATCTTCACCGTGACGGCGATCGGAGCGACCGCCATCGTCGCCCGGCGAATCGGCGAAAATCAACAGTTGAAGGCGGCGACCGCCACCTCCACGGCGCTGGTTCTGGCGCTCGGGGTCGGCACTCTGGTCACTCTGCTCGGATGGTTTGGCAGAGCCGCGGGCATCGACTGGTTGGAGGGGCAAGTCGCCGGAGGCCAGGCGGTCTCTGCCGAGCAGATTGCCCAGCACGCCGATGGATACTTGAAGTGGTTTGTCCTGCTGTTTCCGATACGGGCCCTGGCGATGACCCTGGAGGCCACGTTGCGCGGGGCTGGTTCCTCTATGTTGCCTCTGATCGGCGGGGTACTGGCCAATCTGGCCAACATCCTCGGTAATGCGGCGTTGCTTTTTGGACTCTGGGGAGCGCCGAAGATGGGGCTGGAAGGGGTCGGCCTGGCCACCGGGCTCGCACCGCTGGTCGAGGTGGTGTTGATCCTGGCGGTGATCCTGACTCGACGAAAGGTACGCCTCTCCCTGCGGATACCCGGAGCTCTGCGATTTGATGTGGAACAGGCGCGAGAGACGATTCGTCACAGTGCTCCGGCCCTTGGGGCAGCACTGCTCTTCCATTCCGGATTCGTGGTTTATCAGTTTGCCATCTTGAAACTCGATGCCAGTTCGATGGCCGCCCATCGAGTGGCCATCTCGATCCAGTCGATGGCGTTCTTGCCATCGCAGGGATTCCAGTCCGCTGCGGCGAGTGTCTGTGGGCGGCTGCTGGGGGCAGGCTTCGTCGAGGATGCATATCGCAGTGCTTGGCGATCGTGCGTGCTGGGATTGACGATGGTGATCCCGGTTGCGGCATTGCTTTTCTTCGGCTCCGGTTGGCTGGCGGGAATCTTTGACGTCAGGGGAGAGACGGCATCTCTGGCGGCTTCCTGCCTGATGATCGGAGCGCTAGAAGTGCCCTTCTTGCTGGTGACTGAATCACTGACGGGCACCCTCCGGGGTGCCGGGAATAACCTCCCCGTGATGTGGATCACTGCGGTCGGATCCTGGGGATTCCGGGTGCCGTTCGCCTGGGTGCTGGCCTTTGGCTACTTTGGTTTTCCAGCGCTCGGATTGCCGGGCATCTGGGTGGCCACGGTGCTCGACTGGATCGTTCGCAGCCTGCTCGTTGCCCATACCATTCGACGGCGCCGCTGGCTGACCACTCGAGTCTGATTCGGGGTATTGGAGAGGCCGAGAATTCGCTACCGGGTGAGGATTTAGCATCAAAAAAAAGCGGGGCGCAGGAACTCTGGTTCCTGCGCCCCGCTTCGATCAAGACCGTGCCTTGTCGTTTCATCCAGCGCTTAGGGGCAGCTGGAGTACGAAGCGCAATCGAGAGGATCGGTGGTCGGATCTGCACCACATCCTGGGCTCGGAGACGGCGGTGCCGATCCCCCCGAGAAGAGGAAACTGAGCAGGTAAACCCCGTCCGCAACATTGGCCTGGCCATCGTCATTGGTGTCGACGGCATCGAGGCAAGTCGCCGGTCCTCCACTGAAGAGGTAGGACAATCCTGCCACGGCGTCGGCGATATTGATCACCGCGTCGTCATTGATGTCTCCACGGATGAAGGTGCCGCCCGCTCCGGGACTGAGAGTGATCTCTCCATGGACGAAGGAGGGTGCCATCGCATTCGAGCCGACCACGATCAGGTTGTCGACGGGGAGTCCGCCACCGGAGAGACCATTTTGCCAGTTGAGGGGAGAGGTCACATCCGTCGTCTGACCGATCAGACCTGCAGGATTGGTGCTGAATTGAATGGCGACGAGATTGCTATCGCCCGACAGGTCGATGGTATTGGATCCGGTGAAATCGACCACGGCTCCGGCAGTGACCCAGCCGTCTCCGAACTGTCCGTCGAAGAAGTCGAGCGGGGTGGGAACTACTGAATCATCGAGAGCGGTCACCAGCACCAGCGATCCATCAAAGGTCAGCGCCAGCGAGTAACCGGAAACAGAGTTGGGGTAACCGGTGTTGGCGGAGGACTCGATCCCCGTCAGTGTGACACTGAAGGAGCCGGCTCCTGTCCCTGGATCGAACCCGGCACCGATGTTGGGTGCGTTCAGGGTGAATCCGAGGGGCGGAGGAGGCAGGACGGTGATCGCACACTCCAGGCCCGCAGTGGACACTCCACCGACGGTGGCAGTCATGGTGTAGATATGGCTACTGAGCGCCGCACCGTTGTCGCTGTATGAGGTCGTGGTCCCGGGAAGGGATGCGATCTCGACTCCATTGCGAATCAAGGTGATGGAATCGTAGTCCATTCCGTTGGTCCAGGTCAGAAGCACCTGGCTCGACTCGGGGTCGGGCTGAGAGCAACTGAAGTTCCCCTGTGATTGAGGAACAATGTTGATCTGACAGGGGATTTGCGCCGCGGGAATGGCACCCTGTTCCGCCTGGACCGAGTAGGTGGTGAAACCGTAAGCGGCATTGGCATCGGTGTATGAGGTCGCCGAGCCCGACAGGGTGGCGATGACCGTGTTCTCACGGCGGACGATGATCGAGGTGTAGGTCTCGGGGTTGCTCCACGACAGGTCTACCGACGGCGAAGTGGTCGCCCCCAGATCACAGCTGAGACCTTGCACTCCCGGCAAGAAGTTTCCAGATGGTGCCAGCACGTCGATGCTCATCTCGGTCGGATCTCCCGCTCCACCCGGCTTGAAGAGGCCCATGGTGGCGGTGTTCGGCGCTGGAGGAGCATCGCTGGTGAAGTAGAAGTTAAACAACATCGACCAGCGAAGGGCGTTGGCATTCTGGTTTTCGGCGAAGGTATCGGTCTCCCAGGTGATGCCGATTCCCGGATTGAGCGTCGCAGCCCAATCGGTTCCATCGGTGGGTTCTCCGCTATGCCAAGGGATATCCCTGAAACCATGGCTCAGGATGGTGGCACCGGCCGGGTATGGGATGGTGAAACTGTTGGCGGAACGATCGGAGTACATGTTGTAGACCGCGTACTCGTAGTTGTAGGTGCCATTTCCATTATCAGTGACGTCGTAGCCGACGATGAAGAGCCCCTCGTTGGGGATCTGAACATCGACCAGAGTGACGGAAGGTTGGTTGTCCTGCCACGCCTGGATCCCCGGCTGTTGTTGTTGAGTGGAGCCGACGAAAGAGAGGTTGTGATTTCCCGAGGGTGAGACATTGACTCTCCGGTAGGAGGCGTTGTTGCCCTGGTTGCTAAAGTTGGCATCGTCCTTAGCCACGTACTGGCCACCGACGAAGTAGAGAGCACCGGGATTTCCGACCAGGTCACTCTCTGCAACCTGCATCCGTCTACAGATGGTTCCCTCACCCGGTGGGCAGGGGGGTGCATTGTAGGGGTAGGGGAAGATGCCCGTGTAAGCATTGACCTGTGAGCGGGGACCCAGATTGCTTTGGTTGCCGTTGAGTCCCGCAGAGTACGGATCTGCACATCCTGGAAGGAGGAAAGTGAGGCAACCCCCTCCACCGGGGCAGCCCGGGCAGAGTCCGGTGTTCTGCAGTGCGCAGAATCCATGTTTCAGCCATGAGGTGCCGATCATTGAAAAGCGACCCTCATGAAGCATCCACATGTCCTGGCCGATCACCGGGTGATCATTATTGTTGGCTTGCCAGTTGAGGTTCGCAGTTCCAATATTGCAAGAGGTGGTGGCCACCGAGTACGCATAAATGCCGGTGCCCGCATTGGTCCCATAACTGTTCGTGCTAGGAAGGTCGCCGACGATCACATCGGGTTGGGCAAAGGCCATCCCCGGATAGAAAACGATCAGAGCCATCAAACTCAAGAATGAACGCACGATACTGTTCCTCTCTGAATTCGAATTGGCCGGAAGCGAGGAGGGAAATTGATTCCGCAGGAGGCTCGCCGTCATGCACGATTCGGATTCTATGGGCTGTTGAAACGAGCGGCTCTCCAGAAGGCCTGGGATGGCCATCTAGTGGAACCCGTCAGTTTTTCTTTCTTTCCATCAAACTCTGGATACACCCGCTATTCTCTCACAGGGAAGCGGATTCGTGAAGTGCTAGATTCGACATTAAGTGTCATCAAATCCCTTGCATCGGGCGCTCCGGGAAACTGAAATTCAGAGGATTGGCCTGAAGGGATCGGGAGTCTCGGATCCCGAAGTCCATTGCTGTGGCCGGGCACCAGGGAAAATTGACCGGAAAGTCAGGGTCGGTGAAGAGCATCGAGCAACAGTGTTCAACGTGGCAAGTGGCGATGCCGGTGGGGATTGCCACCACCGTGACGATGTGGAGCGCCGGCTACTGTAGCCGCTTGCCCTTCGTGATGGCGCCACCTTGGCTGCTATTTTTCGCGTTGATCGCGATCCTGATCTTGTCGGGCAGGGTGGCCGCCGGCCGCTGCCGTCAGCGCTGGAGTGCAGCACTTCTCTCCGGCGCGATCACAGGAGTGGTCGATCTGTTGGTGGTCGGATCCTGGCTTTTGCCGGAGGATAGCTCTGCCTTCTCGCTGGTGCTGATGGCCAGCGGTTTCGTGCTGGTTTGCATGGGACTTTCCGCCTGCGGGGCAGCGACCGCCGCCGCCGGGACCTCCACTGGTCGGCGCGGAGTCGAATCGATGACCCGCACCGCTTTCTGGGCGACGCTGATGTTGATCGGCATCGGTGGTTTGGTCACCAGCGAAGAAGCCGGGATGGCGGTACCGGACTGGCCAGGATCCTTTGGCAATAACATGTTCTTGCTGCCCTTGTCGCGGATGACCGGTGGAATCTACTACGAACATGCCCATCGACTGTTCGGTTCGCTGGTCGGGCTGGTGACGCTGTCGACGGCATTCTATTGCTGGAGAGTCGCACCAGATCGAACCCTCAGCGGGCTCGGCCTACTCGCCTCGGTCCAGGTGGTGGTGCAGGGAGTTCTCGGTGGCTATCGAGTGACCGGAGCGGAATCGGTGACGGTGGTCAGTGGCCAGGTCGCAGAATCGGTCGAATCGACCTTCAGTTTGGTCCTTCGGGTGGTCCACGGGGTTCATGGGCAGGTCTTTCTCGCCGTCCTGGCAGTCATGGCCACTCTCGCCTCGTCCGCCTGGAATGACCTTCCGAGGCCGGTTCATCGGCGCTCCTGGCAGCGCTGGAGTGGCTGGCTGGTGCTGCTATTGACGGGACAACTGCTGCTGGGAGCTCTCTCCCGGCATATTTCGCGCTCCTGGGTGATGACCCACCTGGTCACGGGGCTGGTGATGCTGGCGCTGGTGTTCTTCGTTTCTTCTCTGCTGGGCTCCGACACATCGTCAAAATCCCGCACTCGATTGGCTCTGGGACTTGTTTTTGCGACGATTCTGCAGGTGTCGCTGGGATTCATGACTTTGGCCCTGACAGGAACTGAGGTTCGGGCGGCTTCCAGCGGGATCTCGGAGACGCTGACAGCCACCGCTCATCAGACCCTGGGAGGAGTAATCCTATCGCTGGCAGTGGTACTCCATTGTTGGTGTCGAAGGAGTGGCCCACCGGCCAAAGAGGATGCGGCACTCTCCCATGACGGGTCGCCGTAAGAGTTCAGGGAAATTTGAGAAAATCGTCGGGTTCGTTTGGATATCTCGATCCTCGTTGCTAGTTTGCTTCCGACAAGTGACCTGCAATGAGCAGGTTTTCGTCTCAGCCTGCGGAGGGGAAAAGGACGAAAGATCTAGGATCGGTAGCCAGGGGATTCCCTGCTTATGGATCGTATTTCATCTTCACTTTCACCTCTCCCTGACGATGGCCGAGGCACCGCAGAATAATCGGTGCGTTTTAGAGGGGTCAGGAGGAACTTCAAAACGATGAGCCGTACCCCGATCTTTCCACCGTGGGTGGACTCCCTGGTCAAGTTGCTCGGTGCCGGCGCTGGAGTCACCGGACTCTATCTGGTCCTGATGGTCAACTTCGGCGCTTCGCCCAAAACCCTTAATGCCGGATACATGCCGGAGCAACCGGTTCCATACAGTCATGCTCTGCATGTCGGTGAACTGGGGCTGGATTGCCGATACTGTCACACCACCGTGGAGAGAACCGGATTCGCTGCGGTTCCTCCGACCGAAACCTGCATGAATTGCCACGAGAAGATCGCGCCGAACAGCGTGAAGTTGAGACCGGTTCGCGATTCATTCCGCTCAGGAATGCCGGTGCCGTGGATCAAGGTGCATGACCTCCCCGATCATGTCTACTTCAATCACAGCGCTCATGTGACTCGGGGAGTTTCTTGTGTGGAGTGTCATGGCAGAGTCGACCAGATGGTCGAGGTGGAACAAGTTTCACCACTGAGCATGGGCTGGTGTCTGAATTGTCACCGTGATCCAGCGGCCTACTTGAGGCCGGTCGACAAGGTCACCGATCTCGACTGGGGGTTGGAACGAACCCATGATGAAAAAGCGTTGGCGGGACGGGAACTGATGAAGGGCCTGGGATTACTCGACGCGTTGGACCAACCAACCGTACGGATGTCCCTCATGACGAACTGCTCCACATGTCATCGATAAAAGAAACACAGAAAAACTCCTCCCAGGGAAAGGCGCTCTGGCGCAGCCTGGATGAATTCGCCGATACCGACGAGTTCCGAGCCCTGGTCGAGAAGGAGTTCCCTAATCATGCTCCAGAACTGTTCCATTCCACTTCTCGCCGTCACTTTCTCAAGGTGATGGGCGCCTCCGTGGCGCTGGCGGGTGGATTGGCCGGTTGCCGTTGGCCACAGCAGCAGATCTTGCCGCACACCAGCCGTCCGGAAGGGCGAGACCCTGGTGCCCCGGTCAGTTACGCCTCCTGCTGGGAGCAACAAGAGGTGGCCGAAGGTGTCCTGGTGACCAGTTACGATGGGCGGCCGATCCGCGTCGATGGAAATGGCGACCACCCATCACACCGGGGTTCCACCACTGCCCAGATGCAAGCGAGCGTTCTGGGTATGTATGACCCGGGACGAAGTTCGCAACCGAGCCATGTCACCGCGGATGGCCATGCCTCTGCGGAATGGTTGGGAGCGATCTCGGCACTTCGCAAGGCGGGTCGATCGGGCAAAGTTGCGGTGCTGGCAGCGCCCAGTTCCTCGATGGCTCTGTCGGCGATGCGCAATCGATTGCTGCGAGAGGTGGCCGATTCTTCCTGGCACGAGTGGGCTCCGCTGCATCGTGATTCGGAACGGCTCGGGACTGCTCAACTGTTCGGCAGACCGATGCGTCCCGTGGCGGATCTGTCGGCGGCGCAGGTGTTGGTCTGTCTCGACGCCGATCCCTTGATGAATCATCCGGCCAGCCTCCAGCACAGTAGTGACTGGGCTGCGCTTCGAACCTCCGCCGACGACGACGAGCCGATTCTCAGTCGGGTCTGGTCGGTGGAGAGCACCCTTTCGGTGACCGGTGGGGTGGCGGATGTCCGGATCCCGGCACGTACCGCAGATATCCCACGAATCGCCGCACAACTGGCCGCCGCTACCGGCGTCCAGTTACCCGCGGATGTGGCTGCGGCGGTCGCTTCTGCACCGCCATCTACCGATGATCGAATCGAGCAGATGGCTGCCGACCTCAAGTCTCACCAGGGTTCCTGCCTGTTGATGGCGGGGGACCGGCAACCCGCGGAAGTTCATGCCCTGGTTCACGCCATGAATGTCGCCCTGGGAGCGGTGGGGAAGACCCTCAGCTACGCAGAGGTCGCCCATGGTGAGAGACCTGCTCATATCGATGATCTCCAGCGTCTCGCCGATCGCATCGGCCAGGGGGAAGTAGAGACATTGCTGCTGATCGGGGTCAATCCGGTCTACGACGCTCCCGCCATCGGGAAATCGTGGAAGGATCTGATCGGCCAGGTGCCGCTTTCGATGCACCTCGGACTCTACGACGACGAAACTGCCGGAGTGTGCCAGTGGCATCTCAATCAGACTCACTTCCTTGAAGAGTGGGGGGACGGCCGTAGCTGGGATGGAACGGTGACCTTGCGTCAGCCGCTCATCGCTCCGCTTTATTCTGGCCGCAGTGCACTCGAGGTGATCAGTGCAGTGGTCGATGATGAGGCGAAATCGGGTCACGACATCGTTCGTGGTGTACTTCAGCCGCTAGCGCCGAAGGACTTCGAGTCCTCCTGGAAGAAGTGGCTCCACGACGGCTTCGTAGCCGGCACTGCAAACACCGTGGCCAGCGCGCCCGATGTGACTGGCGGCTGGGGCCCAGCGCTCGAAAGTGCCATGCAAACGGTGAGCGGCAAGGAGATCGTTTTCTTGCCGGACCACTCGCTGTTTGATGGTCGCTACGCCAACAACGGTTGGCTGCAGGAACTTCCCGATCCGATCACCAAGGTCGCTTGGGATAACTGTGCTCTCATTTCACCGGTGCTCGGTTCCGAACTGGGAGTCAAGAACGGTGATTTGATCGATCTCTCCGTCGCTGGAGCAAACCTCTCGATGCCGGCCTTCCTGCTACCAGGACAGAACCGAGACAGCATCGGAGTGGCTCTTGGATATGGCCGATTGATCTCGGATCGAGCGGCCGGGCGACTTTCGAGAAAGCCTTCCCTGTACCAAATTGCGGATGGGGTCGGATTCGACACCTACACCTTGCGAGATGCCGATGCGGTTCGGGCAGGATATGCCTCCGTCAGTGTTTCTCGTGGCGAGGGGAACTACCCCCTGGCGACGACCCAGGACCACAATCCGGTGCGTCCCGAGGATTTCATGGGTGACCTGGAGTTCAATGAGGAACAGCGGAAAATCGGCGAGTTTGTTCGGGTCGTGGATACCGGTTTCAACCCGGATGCCTCCGAGGTAAAGGCGCAGGTCGAAGAAGCTGGCCCGCACCACCCCGATCTCGAGAGCCCCTGGACCGAACACAAGTATCGCGGGCAACGCTGGGCGATGTCGATCGACCTCAACGTCTGCACCGGATGTAGTTCCTGTGTCGTGGCGTGTCAGTCGGAGAACAACATCGCCGTCGTCGGCAAGGATGAACTCGCCTACGGTCGGGAGATGCACTGGATCCGCATCGATCGCTACTTCAGAGGTGACGATGTCGAGAATCCAGAGGTGGTTCACCAGCCTCTCACCTGCAACCAGTGTGAGAATGCCCCCTGTGAACAGGTGTGCCCTGTGGCGGCCACGGTTCACAACGAAGAGGGCCTCAATGACATGGTCTATAACCGGTGCATCGGCACTCGCTACTGCAGCAACAACTGCCCCTACAAGGTGCGCCGCTTCAACTACTTCAACAACACCAAAAATCCCAGTGCCACCGAGCAGATGGGCTACAACCCGGATGTCACCGTGCGGGCGCGGGGTGTCATGGAGAAGTGCACCTACTGCGTGCAGAGAATCAATCGATCGAAGATCAAGGCGCATAACGAAAAGCGCGATCTGGTGGACGGAGATGTGATGCCCGCATGCGCTCAATCCTGTCCCACCCATGCGATCACCTTCGGAGATCTCGCGGATCCGAAGAGTCAGGTTTCGTTGACCCAGAAATCGCACCGTGCTTACAAGATGCTCGCTGAGTTGAATGTCAAACCGCGAACCAGTTTCCTGGCGAAACTGCGTAATCCTGCGCCCCGGGAAGAGGGGTAGCGGTGATAAAACGATTGCTCGCAGCCTTGAGCCCGGTCGTGCGACCCGAATTGACGGGGAATGCGGAGAGCCCGGAGGTCGACAACACGGCCTATTCTCCCGATTCTCGCGTCGATCTGATCACCGGAGCCAACGACAACACCACCATCACCGATAAGGTCTGCTCGATCGTCGAGCAGAAGCCGACCATCGGCTGGTGGGGCTTCTTCCTGCTGGCATTCTCGGTGCTGGGATTACTCGGCATCTTCGTCCCGTTCCTGATCTTCTGGGGAGTGGGAACGTGGGGAGTCAATAATCCGGTCGGCTGGGGTTACGCAATCGTCAACTTCGTCTTCTGGGTTGGGATTGGCCACGCCGGAACATTGATTTCAGCGATCCTTTTCCTGTTCCGCCAGAAGTGGCGTACCTCGATCAACCGTGCTGCAGAGGCGATGACCATCTTTGCGGTGATCTGTGCCGGCATGTTCCCGGGGATTCACGTGGGGCGCGCCTGGTTCGCCTACTGGATGTTCCCGCTGCCCAATCAGATGGAACTGTGGCCCAATTTTCGCAGTCCCTTGATCTGGGATGTGTTCGCCGTTGGAACCTATTTCACGGTTTCGCTGCTGTTCTGGTACATGGGAATGATTCCAGACCTGGCGACCTTGCGCGATCGGGCCAAGCATTCGGTTCGCAAAATTGCCTACGGCGCACTGTCCCTCGGTTGGACCGGTTCCAACCGCCAGTGGCATGTGTACGAACGCTCCTACCTGCTGCTTGCAGCGCTGGCGACTCCGCTGGTGCTCTCTGTCCACTCGGTGGTGTCGTTTGACTTCGCCGTCTCACAGGTACCCGGATGGCATACCACGATCTTTCCGCCGTACTTCGTGGCGGGGGCCATCTTCAGCGGATTTGCGATGGTCCTGACACTTCTGGTTCCGGCCAGGCAGTTGTTCGGGCTCAAGGATGTGATCACTCTCAAGCACCTCGAGAATATGAACAAGATCATCATGCTCACCGGCCTGCTGGTGGGCTACGCCTATTCTCAGGAGTTCTTCATGGCCTGGTACGGTGGCGTGAAGGTGGAGAAATTCGCCTTCATCAACCGAGCCTTCGGGCAGTACGCATGGGCCTACTGGATCATGGTTTCCTGCAATGTGTTGGCTCCGCAGATCTTCTGGTTCAAGAAGATGAGAACCAATATCTGGGTCATGTTCGCGGTCAGTATTTTCGTCAATATAGGAATGTGGTTCGAGAGATTCGTCATCACCGTGACGAGCCTGGCCAACGATTACACATCCAGTGCGTGGGACTACTACAGTCCCAAGCTTGCGGACGTGATGATCATGCTCGGAGCGTTCGGCCTCTTCTTCACCCTTTTCGCCCTGTTCTGTCGCTTCCTTCCCTTCATCGCCATGAGCGAGGTGCGGGGGGTGCTGGCGGATCAGGCTCATTCGAGGGCGGCTGCTTCAGCGCGGCACTCCTCCGAAGCGGCGGCGGATTCCGCTTCCGGAAGTTAGGGGGAGAACTGAGATGAGTGCAGAAATGAACAGTTCGGTGGAGGTGGTCACGATCACCGCAGAAACCGCTACGGATGTGAAGCCGGTGCTGATGTTGGCCGAATTCGAGACTGCGGACCTACTGATGGAAGCGGCCACACGCATCCGCGATGAAGGGTTCAAACTGTGGGATTGCCACACTCCTTATCCGGTTCATGGCCTCGATTCAGCGATGGGTATTCGTCCCACCCTGTTGCCGTGGATCGTCCTTTGTGGCGGGTTCACTGGTTTCTGTGGCGGATTGCTGATGCAAGGCTGGATGAATGCGGTGGACTATCCGTTCCTGATCAGCGGCAAGCCCTTCTTCAGTATTCCTGCAAGCATTCCTGTGGCCTTCGAGTTGACCATCTTGCTCAGTGCATTCGGCTCCTTTGGCGGAATGCTCGCGCTGAATGGGTTCCCTCGTTTTTACCGCCCTCACTTTCGCAGTGATCGCTTTCGAAGAGCTACCGCAGATCGTTTCTTCATCAGTATTGAAGGACGTGATCGCCAGTTTGATATCGGTGCAAACTCCAAGCTCCTTCGGGAACTCGGAGCGAATGCCGTGGAAGTGATCGAGGAGTAAAGCCATGGCCTTGCCAAAACATGAAACCAGTGTTCCTGGATGGATCATCGCGGTGATCATCCTGGTGAATCTGGCGTTGTTGGTCCCCCCGATGCTGGTGGCGAAGTCTCGGTATGCGACATCTCGCTCGACCAGGATCCACGTCTTTTACGACATGGATCAGCAGCAAAAATTCAAGGAACAGAGTGCCAACCCGCTCTTTGCCGATGGGCGTTCGATGAGATTGCCGGTCGCAGGGACCGTCGCTCGCGGCGATCTTTCTCAAGATGAGCATTATCGCTGGGGCACTGTCGCAGGGGAATGGGCCACCGAGTTCCCCGAGCAGGTGCCAGTCACTGCTGAGTTACTGCAACGGGGTCAAGATCGCTTCAACATCTACTGTACTCCTTGTCACGGGATCTCCGGACATGGAGACGGAATGATCAGTCGCCGAGCGGAGGTCTCCGACTACGGAGCCTGGCTCGTTTCTGACCTTTCCTCGGAGAAGGGGCTGGCCCATCCGATCGGCGAGATCTTCAACATCACCGGGTACGGCATCGCTACGATGCCGGGCTATCGTTCGCAGATTGCTCCGGCGGATCGCTGGGCGATCGTCGCTCACGTCAAGGCGCTGCAGTTGAGTCAGTCGGTGGATATCGCCGAGATTCCAGCAGCGGATCGGGAGCGGCTGCTGCGTGAGAAAGCGCTCGACGGTGACAAGGAAACCGGCGAAAAATCTCAAGATGAACCGGGCTCTGATGCCCGGCAGGGGAGGTAGCCCGATGGGACACGGTGCCATCCTTGACCTCAGCACTGAGAATCGCACCCTCGGATCGCTCTCCGGCAAGATGATTGCCCTGGGAGCGATTCTGGCGGTGCTCGGACTGATCGGCACGCTGGCGCTGGGGAATCTCGAGGGCGCGTTTGGAGACCACGAAGTCGAGTCGTCTGGCGTCGCTCATGACGCGGTTCCAGGAGATGGACATTCGGCGGCCGACGCCGGGGGCCACGGTCCGATTCATGGATTTGTGACGGAGTGGAGTATCTGGCACCCGTACCTGGTCAGCGCCTGCTTCTTTCTCACGATGACCCTCGGTGGTTTGTTCTTCGTACTGGTTCACCATATCACCAATGCCGGTTGGAGTGCGGTGGTCAGAAGGTTGGCGGAGGGAGTCTCGCGCAATGTCGTGCTGATGGCTCTGATCTTCATCCCGCTGGTGTTTCCGGACTCGATGGAAGCCCTCTACAAGTGGGTGCATCCCGATCCCGGTGATGAAGTCATCGCAGTGAAATCTTCCTATCTCAATTACAACTGGTTCCTGATCCGCCTGGCGACTTACTTCGTGATCTGGATCACCTTCGCATGGAGTTACCACCGTTCCTCCGTGGCCCAGGATCGTGATGGGGATGTGCAGCGATCCGCTCGCATGAGTCGCATGAGCCCGGTGGGAGTGGCACTCTTCGCCATGAGTGTCACCTTTGCTGGATACGACCTGCTGATGAGCCTCGATGCACACTGGTTCAGTACCATCTTCGGCGTTTACATTTTCGCCGGTTGTGTGCTTTCATTCCACGCTCTGCTGGCATTGATCGTCGTATTCCTCCAGGCCAACGGACGTTTGACCCGGGCGATCTCCGATGATCACATGCAAGATATCGGCAAGATGATGTTCGCCTTCACCGTGTTCTGGGCATACATCGCGTTCAGCCAGTACATGCTTTACTGGTACGCCAATATTCCCGAGGAGACGATCTGGTTCGTGCGTCGTCAAAGCACCTGGATGTGGGGCTTTTGGGGCTTGCTGATGGTGGTGGGGCACTTCTTCGTGCCGTTCCTTTTCCTCCTCTCGAAGCACATCAAGAGAAAGCGTGCGACCATTGCACTGGGTGCTCTGTGGGTCCTCGCCATGCACTGGGCTGACATGTACTACCTGGTGATGCCGCAGATCTCTAACGGAGCCGAATTCCCGTTCACCATGATCGACATCACGATCCTGGTGGGGATGGCTGGAATCTTCATCATCGGTCTGGCGCTGTCACTCAGAGGACATTCGCTGATCGCCGAGAAGGATCCCAGGATGCCAGAAGCACTGGCATTCGAGAATTCCTAGAAAGGAGCCCGAGATGAGTCAGTCCGATGCGATCGATAACGATGATCTTCCCGGCTCTGGTGACGATCCGAGTGCCGTTCCGACCTGGTACGGCGGGATGGTCTTCACCATCCTGGTCCTCTTCTCGGTATATTTCCTGGTTTTCCTCGCTGACAGTGAGCAGATCAGTAGGTTTGACCATTCGATTCGGTCGGAGAGCCGTTGGCTCAATGAAGTCAAGAGTCGTCAGGAACAACAGCTCGAAACATACAGTTGGACCGATGCCGAGAATAACCGGGTGTCGATTCCCCTCGAACAAGGCCGCGAAAAGGTGCTGAAGCGTTTCGGCCATTCGGGACAGGAGTAACGGATTCGAATGAAGATTCAGAAGGACCCGCTACCACTCCTTGCCCGCCACTTCTTCCCACAAGGGTCGAGGCTGACGGCATGTGTGAGTCGATCGGTTCTGAAGATCCTGCTCTTGTTGATCCTGATCCAGTCGATCCCGCTGGCCGTGATCGGTCAGACCCCTTCAGTGACTCCCGGAGAGATTTACAATCAGGATCTCGATCCAGTGCTCAAGAGCATCGATGGATTGACGATTCATGATCGACTCGGTCAACAGTTGCCTCTGGAGACGGTGGTTCGCAACGAATCGGGAGAACAGGCTTCTCTTGGAACAGTGCTCGACTCCGGCCTGCCGATGATCGTCAATCCGGTCTACTTCTCTTGCCCGATGTTGTGCAACCTGGTGGTGGAGGGGCTGATCGAATCAGTCTCGCAGTGCGGCCTCAAGATCGGAGTCGATTTTGAAGTGGTCACGATCAGTATCGATCCGAGGGATTCGGCGAAGGACGCAAGGAACCGCCAGAAACTCTTGGTCACAGCTCTCGAGGAATCGGCCACTCTTTCCGGCGCCGATGTTTCCGGTGCCGAAGAGGGCTGGCACTTCCTGACAGGCCAGCAGGCATCGTTGACAGCGATCACCGACGCGCTCGGCTTCGAGTACCGCTGGAATGAATACAACTTGGAATACGCCCACGGGGCAGGGATCTTCGTCGTCAGTCCAGATGGTGTCCTGACCCAGACCCTCAAGGGGATCGAGTTTCAACCACAGACCGTTCGCCTCGCTCTGGTCGAGGCATCTGACGGCATGGTCGGAACCTGGCTCGATGAGATTGTCCTCACTTGTTTTGTTTACGATCCAACGAAGGCCCAGTACGGTCCTGCAGCTCTCAAGGTGATGCGCCTCGGGGGGCTGGTGACTGTCCTGGGAATCTGTAGTTACCTGCTCTACTCCTGGAAAAGGGGCGGGCGGGACGGAGATCCTGTGATCTCGGCAGATCAGCAGAGAGAGCAGCCCCAGTCATGATCCAAGTACCCATCATCCTGGCAGATAGCGAACCCAGTTTCTGGCTTCCAGCGCCGGTGTCCAACTTTGCCGGTCCCATCGACGGGGATTTCTACTTCGTCTACTGGGTGTCGATCTTCTTCCTGGTACTGATCACCCTGTTACTGGGGATCTTCATGTGGAAGTTCCGGACTCCTCCCGGCGC
>Ga0114993_10001146_pt1 | contig 30569 bp, 20 predicted proteins | sample ArcticOcean_MG_C_FD_87042 | JGI IMG/M metagenome (GOLD analysis project Ga0114993, IMG submission 87042) | Marine microbial communities from western Arctic Ocean - ArcticOcean_MG_CB2_150 | ecosystem: Environmental > Aquatic > Marine > Oceanic | place: Arctic Ocean: Canada Basin | collected...
CTTTATATAAATTGTGGTGCAGGAGAATCAACTAATGCTGAACTTACCTCTGGGGCAGTAGCTGGTAAATCTGTAACTCAAAGACAGGGGTCAGGGGCTCAAGAGAATCAAACTGCAGCTATGATGACTATTGTTGATGGGGTTAAACAATGGGATGGCAGACCTAAGAACATAGCTGGAGGAATGTTAATAGCTTACAGAGATGAGTATAGAGCTACAATTGAAATGGAAACTGTTGGAGGAGCACCAGCTGATGGTAAGATGATTAAATTTGATATGTGGTACTCGGATGCCCCAACTTTCAGACTAGATGGAGTCAACTTTACAGTAAATAATTTTGTATTTTTGGCACGAGAAGAATTTTATAATGGATTAAGTTTTGATAAAATTGTTCCTGGTGAAATGGCATTAATAGGTGATCCCCCTGGCATGTTAACAGGAGCAGGTTACACATTTGATAATGAAGCAAATAATAAAATGAGACATACAGGAGAAGGAATAGTCTCATTTTATAATGAAGGACTTAGTGATAATAATAGAGGTACAAATAGTAGCCAATGGTTTATAGCGTTTAAAGCTTTTCCAGAGTATGACTATTATGACGAAGAACTTTACAAACGAGATTGTGCTAATGTTGATAACAAATGTTATACACCATTTGGTAAGATATTTGAAGGTTTAGATATAGCAAAGTCAATAATTGAAGGTGATGTAGTAAAGTCAATTGTAATTGAAAAGCTTGAAAGAGGTACATCTACCTTACCTCCAGGTAATAGATAAAAATTAAAAATTATTTTAATCAAAAAATAGAGCACGGAAATCCGTGCTCTATTTTTTTAACATTATAGTAAGGATTTAATATGCAAGATAATATTCATTATATATCTATTACTGAATTATCTAAGCTTATAGAAAACAAATCTGTTTCACCTGTTGAACTTATTGAATATACTTTCAATAGAATTGAAAAATTAGATCATATATATAAAAGCTTCGTAACATTGATGAAAGATGAAGCAATTTCATCTGCATTAATTGCAGAAAAAGAGATATCTAATGGTAATTACAAAGGCTATTTACATGGAGTACCTATAGCTTTAAAAGACTTAGTATTTACAAAAGGGGTACCTACAATGGGAGGATGTAAAGTATTAAGAAATTATATTCCATCTTTTGATTCTACTGTTGTCAGAAGACTTAAATCAGCAGGGGCCATAATACTTGGGAAATTAAATTTAACTGAAGCAGCTGTAGGCGGTTATAATCCTGAATTCGACATACCAAGAAATCCCTGGGGAATAGAATATTATACGGGAGGATCTTCAAGTGGCTCAGCTGTTGCAACATCTCTAGGGTTATGTTTTGGATCTCTTGGAAGTGATACTGGAGGCTCAATAAGATTTCCATCGGCTTCATGTGGAATTGTTGGACTTAAACCTACTTGGGGTAGGGTAAGTAGATATGGATTACTTGATTTAGCTCCATCATTAGATCATCTCGGTCCAATGACAAGGTATGTAGAAGATGCAGCAATTATGTTTGATGCAATAGCTGGATATGATAAAAATGATGCAACTTCTTTAATTGAAAAGGTAACTGATGTTCTACCTTATATTGATAACGGAATAGAGGGCATGAAAATTGGTGTAGATGAAAAATATATATCAGAGAATGTAGATTCTGAAATAGTTGAATCAGTATTTAATTGTATATATTTACTAAAAAAATTGGGAGCTGAAGTTATTAAAGTAAGTATGCCTGAATTAAGAGACTATTTACCTGCTTGGAATATAATATGTTCTACCGAGGCAGCTATATCTCACAAAGAAAATTATCCATCTAGAAAAAATGATTATGGAGGATGGTTTAGAACTTGGCTTGAAAAAGGTAGTAATTATTCAGCAATTGAATATGCTAATGCAAATTTAATTAGAATCAAGTTAAATAATATATTAAAAAATGTATTTTCAAATATAGATGTATTAATTTCTCCTTCAATGACTAAATTACCTCATAAAATTGATGAATCTGTTCTTTATGGTAATTATATTAAAAGGGATATTTATTTTGGCAAATTCACGCAACCATTTGATTTTAACGGAGCTCCAACTTTATCTATACCTTCAGGGTTTAGTAAGTCAGGTTTACCGTTGAGTGTTCAATTTATTGGAAAACATCTTGAAGAATTGAAGTTATTTCAAATAGGTAAATTATATGAATCAAATACTGATTGGCACACAATGAACCCAGTTACTATATAAATAAAATGTGATTATAAAGCAAAGTAAATAAAAAAGAGGTGCGGGGAAAATCCCCGCACCTCTTTTTTATTACTCAATTGTAATAATGTAGTGGTTAAATTTATCTATCTAACCAAACACCTTCGATGTTAACATTTCGGAATGGTTGGTAATCCATAACGTCTTGTTGCATCACCATTAAGAAGCTGAATGATCCATAGTTAATGTTAGGCGGATCTTCTGTTAAGTAGATTCTTTGAATTTCATCTACAATTTTTTCAGCATCAGCTTTAGATTTGGCTTTTGAGAAGTCTTCAACTAGCTTGTAACCTCTCTCATTACCCCAACCACCATTCCAGGACTTACCAATTCTAGGATCTCCAATTGGATCCATAAACCCACCCCATGAATGATAGATGTGCCAACCACCATCTTGTGGAGACTTATCTAAGTTAGCAATTTTTCTGGAAATTACAGTAGCCCAGTCAGTAACTACGAAGTCAACTTCTGCGCCTAGTTCTTCCAAAATTCTCTTTGTAATTAACGCTGCTGCATAAAAGTCAGAATAGTCGGTATTAGTTAATAGAACCATTTTACCTTCAAATCCACTTTCAGCTACTGCTTCATCCCAAAGAATTTGTGCTTTTGCTTTATCAACATTCCAATAATTATCTGTGTGTGCATCAGTAGCCCATGTAGAACCACAGAAGTAAATAGCACCACAAGTGTTCCATAATGCTGCATCACCATAACCTGCAGCCATATATTCAGCAGGGTCAGTCATAAGCAATATAGCTAATCTTGATTTTGGATTGTTTAGTGGAGGCCATAATTTGTTAGTAGCCATGTTAGGTATAGCCCAGTTAGGAATTAAATGAACTTTCAAATTGGCATCAGCTGAAACTGTTCCAAAAAAGTCATTTGGTAAACCTTCAGTAAAGTCAACTTGCTTAGTTTGTAGAGCTGCTACTCTTGTTGCAGCATCTGGAACTTCTAACACTTCAAAGCTATCTAATAAAGCAATACGACCACCAGCCATACCATCTTTAGGCTCATTTCGAGGTACATATGCTTCATTTCTTTTAACTAAATTCCGAGCTCCTGGATCCCATTCAACATGTTGGAAAGGTCCTGAACCAGTATAGTCAGTTAAAGTTTCTTCTTCTCCCGTAGCATCTAAAGTTGCTTTAGGAATTATATTTGTTTTGTCTTGTGCCCAGTAGTCAACCCATAAACCAAAAGGTTGCGTAGGACTAACTTTAAAGGTCTTATCATCTACTTTAGAAGTAGTTGGTTTTGCAAGGTCCCACATAACACCTGGAGTACCAACTTGAGTTCTCCATCTTTCAATTGATGCAAGAACATCATCTGAAGTTACTGGTGCACCGGTATGAAATGCTAAGCCATCTCTAAGAGTAAAACTATACTCTGTAGCATCTGCATTCATTGACCAGTCATCAATCATTTGTTCAGTAGCAATCAGGTCTGAATCCCATGTGAATATGAAGTCATACCAGTGACCTACTAAAGTGGCAGTAACGAAAGACGTATTTCTAGTTGGGTCTAAGCTACCAATACTGGCTTGGTTAGTCCACTTAAGATGTCCACCTTTTTTAGGTCCGCTTACAGCTGCTGCTACTACAGGCCTTGCAGTTGGTACTGCTGTTGCCTTAGGTGCTGCTGCTGCTGATGCAGCTGGTGCTGCTGCCTTAGCTGCTGCTGCTGGAGCTGCTGCTGCTGCTGCCTTAGGTGCTGCTGCTGCTGCCTTAGGTGCTGCTGCTGCTGCTGGAGCTGCTGCTGCTGCTGCTGCTGCTGCCTTAGGTGCTGCTGGAGCTGCTGCGTCGCTGCTTCCGCATGCTATTGATGCCATTAGGGCTAACATAGACCCAAAGGCTATTATTTTATAAGAGTGCTTCATAATTTAGCATCCTCCTCCATTAGTTTTTTATCGGCCTTATGGCCTATTATATACAATATTATTTAGAGTCAAATATTATAACAGTATTTTATAATTGTCAATTTAAAAATTAATTTAATTAATTTTAGTCGGATTCCATTTCTTCTACGTTACTTATTCTCCATTCGTTATTTTTCTTTTCAGTCTCTTTAAATGTCATGTAATATTTTAATTCACCTTCCGTAGGGTGAGTGATAAAAACAGTCATTCCTAGGGTCGAAGATCCAGTCCTAGCTGCAGTTCCATCAGTCTCGAATGTTATTTGGGCTCCTTCTGATTTTAATGAATTGATTTGTTCATCAATTGTCATTGAACCTTCTTCAAGATATTCAGGGTGTAGTAGTTCTTTTGCTATTTCAGGTGTATATTCAGTATGAGAAATCCAATAAGCTTCTAGCAATTTATTAGTTTGTTCAGCTTTAGCCATATTCACATCAAATTCTGATGTTCCGCTTCCCCAACCAGCACCAGTAGCTACCGTAACATTTCCTGCAGTACTTTGTGCAGCTTTTTCTTCGGCTTTACCTTGAACTTTTGCCATATCCTTAACGTCTACAGATTTGGTCTTGTCTGATACTCTAGCTTCTTCTACAGAACCAGGAGCCACTGCATTTCCTGATTGATCTTGAGATAGAGTTTCTTTTGAACCTCCACAAGCAACTATTAATGAAATTATAAATATAGTTATATATATTGTTGTAATTTTCTTTGACATTAATATCTCCTAATATGATAAATTAGTTAATACTTTTTCATTGATTATTTAAAGTAATAAAATACTAACATCAGTTTAAACAATTCGCTACCCCACGAATCACAGGCTCATAGAGAATATCCCCATTTGAATATTAAAATTTATAATTATAGTTGTTTCATATATGTTTTATATGATATTCTGACTAGCATTAATGAAATGTATATGAATTATATTGGAGTATTATTATGAATGGGGATACCGCAATAGCAAAAATATTAAAAGCCGAAGGTGTAGATTGGCTATCATGTTTTCCTGCACAATCTTTAATAAGTGCAGCAGCTGAGCAAGGTATACGCCCTATATTATGTAGACAAGAGAGAGCTGGAGTGAACTTTGCTGATGGATTTAGTAGAGTAAATAGCGGCTCAAAAATAGGTGTATTTACTATGCAAGCTGGTCCAGGAGCAGAGAATGCTTTTGGTGGCGTTGCCCAAGCTTTTTCTGACTCTGTTCCAATTTTGCTTTTACCTGGGAGTGCACCAACTACAAAGTCTGGGATACATCCTGGATTTCAATCAGTCGATCATTATAAAGGTATTACAAAATGGTCAGGTTATGTTAATCATGCTTCTAGAATTCCTGATTTTATGAGAAGAGCATTTACTCAATTGAAAAATGGCCCTAAAGGTCCAGTTTTATTAGAAATACCTCAAGATGTTCAAGACCAAGAATTTCCTGATAGTGATTTCAAATATGAACCTGTAAAAGTTACAAAGTCTCAAGCTAATCCAGATGATGTACGTGACTTAATTAAAGCTATTGTAACTGCTAATTGCCCAGTAATAAATGCTGGTCAAGGAGTTTTATATGGAGTAGCAACTAAAGACCTTATAGAATTTGCTGAATTAGCAAATATACCTGTTATGACAACATTAGCTGGTAAAAGCTCTTTTCCAGAAACTCATCCATTGTCACTTGGTACAGGAGCAAATTCTGGAACATTGATGGTAAATCATTTCAGACTTAAATCTGATTTAATAATAGGAGTAGGTACAAGTTTTACTAAAGCTCCTTTCAGTACAGTAATGCCGGATGCAACAACTTTAGCTCAAATAACTGATTGTGCTGACCATATAAATAAAGATTACAAAATAGACCTCGGGTGTGTAGGTGACGTAAAACTTGTTTTAAGACAGATGATTGAAGAACTTAAACGCCAAGTAGGTGATAAAGGAATCACAAAATCAGTTGGAATTATAGATGAGATTAACTCAGTCAAGGAAGAGTTCTATAAAGAATGGAATCCAAGATTGAATTCAGATGAAATACCTTTAAGTCCATATAGAGTATTTAATGAATTAGCTTCTAATGTGAATGTTGCTAACACTATAATTACGCATGACTCTGGGTACCCTAGAGATCAATTAGTTCCATTTTGGAAAGCTGTAACTCCTTGGGGTTATATAGGCTGGGGGAAATCTACGCAATTAGGTTATGGCCTTGGACTTGCTATTGGAGCTAAGATTGCAAAACCTGAAAAACAAGTAATAAATATTATGGGGGATGCAGCTTTTGGTATGGCTGGATTAGATATAGAAACAGCAGTAAGGTCAAAGATTCCAATTTTGACAGTTATATTAAATAATGGAGTTATGACAAACTATACTAGTGATAGGCCTTATCTAGAATATGCTGCAAAAGAATGGGATTTACATAAATTAGGTGGAGACTATACAAAAATCGCTGAAGGTATGGGAGCATTTGCTAAAAAAGTTACAACACCTGATCAAATTGCTCCTGCTATTCGTGAAGCAGTTAATGCTAATAAATCTGGTCAGCCTGCATTATTAGAGATGATGACTAAAGAAGAACTTAATGTTCCTAAATTCTGGTAATGCTAATAAATCTGGTCAGCCTGTATTATTAGAGATGATGACTAAAGAAGAACTTAATGTTCCTAAATTCTGGGCTCATTAATTTTTATTAAGACTGAAAAATAACGTATTAATTTAGGTTTACTATATTTGATATAAAAATTCTTTATTTAATCAATTTAGTTTTCGACTGAAGTATTGTGCCAAAATGCTATACCAAGAAGCACAGCTTCAATTTTAGATGAAACAGCAAGCTTATTAAATATGCTATTAAAATGACCTTCTACTGTCCTAACACTAATATTCAAGTCAATTCCTACATCTTTATTTCTAAGACCTTTAATTGCAAGTTTTAACACTTCAATTTCTCTAGTAGATAAAGCTTCAATTCCTGTAGATTTTTTATTATCCCCGCCCCTTTTTTTGTTCCATATTCTTGCAAGTCTTAAAGATATTTCGGGATCTAATACAGCTTCTCCTTGGTGAACTGTTCTGATAGCTTGAGCTAATTCGTTTGGTTCTACTGATTTAAGCAGATATCCTGCGGCACCAGCTTCCATAGCATCTAGTATATATTCATCGTCAGCAAATGCAGTTAATATTAAACCTCGAGTATTTGTCCCAGTTTTTTTTAAATCCTGAAGTACTTCTACTCCATTAAGAATCGGCATTCTAATATCAACTATTGCAATTTCAGGCTTTTTAGATTTAATTAGTTCTAGAAAACTTTGCCCATTAGAAGCCTCTCCAATAATTTGAAAATCATTAAATTCTTCTAGAATTCTTTTAATACCTTCTCGTACTAAAGAATGATCTTCTCCTATTACTATAGTAATTGGTTTCATATTAATCTCATATTATTGTTTATTTAAGTATTTTTACCTATATTATAGCAAGAGTAATTTCGGTTGTTTAAATTAATTATGCTTATATATTAATATATATTATTAATTTGTTAATAACTATTAATATAGTATAAACTTATTAAAAAAATCAATCTTATTTAATTCGATGAGTTTTTAGAAAGCTTGCTTAGGGAGATAATTATGGATACATTATTTACGAAAATTCAAGCTTGGAGCTTGCAAATAATTTTAGTTTTACTTGTTATTATTGTAGCTTTAATTTTCAGGACATCAAATGGTTCTATTTTAGGTTTTGGAGTTGCAAGTGGATTAGCATGTGAACAGTTATACCCTGCAGAAACTTCTATTCCTGGAGGACCTTTAGAATATTTTGTTTCAAGTGCGATAAATGAAGAAAATACATTTGATTGCTTTTGGATACCCGGTGATGATGAAGATGAAATCAATATAGGATTTACTGCAGAAACAAGAGCAGATTTAGAATTTTATAATCCAAGTGAAACATTAACTGACGACCCATATAACTCTGGACATAATTATTCTGTATCCTCAGACGAAATTAAGGTTATTGAATGGGCAATTCCTATGCCTTCTTCATATTATGAGACCTTATCAGGTGGAAGCGGTAATTATTATTTCAAAATTCATCAATATGGAGGTTTTGTTCAAAATAGCAGATATTCACTAGAAATTCTACGAGCAGAAACTCCACTTCTTAAAGAGGACATGATTACAACAATGCCTGAACCAATATCTGCTCCTTTTGAGGTTAGCTCATATGGTTATGATTATTCTAATCCGTCTTTCGTTGAGAATCTATATGTAAGCCATAATAATGATTCTTATACAGGTACTTATTGGTATATAGGAAATGATTTCAATAACTATCCAGTTTGGTTAAATCCAGATTGCGGAGAATCATGTTATATATATAGATATCCCGTAGCATTTACAGAAAGTGGATGGGTATGGGTACTTCAACCTTCACCTCCAAGCACTGAATGGCTTGCTAATGCATATATAGATGCTGATTGGCCTTGGGAAAAAATAGTAATACCTGGTAAAGATGACTGGGGGCCTGATGTGGAATTTGTAGATATATTACCTTCAGCAGCTGCAGCTGCAACTGAAGTAGGTAGTACAGACAGTTCGTATGCAGAACCTGCAACTGATTGTTTAGAGCTTAAATATAATGAAACATATAGTGGGTTAATAACTAGTTCAGATCATTACGACTGCTACTTCTTTCTAGGTGAAGATTCTGACTTTATTACTTTTGAATTTGACGCTACATCTAATTTAGACTTAGAAGTTTACAATCCCTATGAAATATTAACTCCAGATATTAATAATTATGGACCTACTGCATATGCTAATAGTTATACTTTACCATATTTAAATTTAAAACTTGAAGATGGTATTGGTTTCTATGGATTAAAAGTTCACAATTATGGTAAAGATATATCTTTAATTGAAGATACTTCTTACGTATTAAAAGTAGCTTTAGATATTGAAACTTATACTAGTGATTCTGATTATTCTACTAGTACTACTGCTATAGTTGGTTGTGATACATTAGCTCCTCCTGACTATATTACTGGATATATATCTGAAACTGGTCTCGACGAGATGGTTTTAGAATGGACTGTTCCATGTAGTATTCCTGAAAATCCAATCGTGGGTTATATAATTGATTCAGTACAAATTAATGATCATTCTGATGGTACTTGGTCCTATGGATCACTCACTAGTGCTGGGATTTCAAATGATCAAGACCAAGGTCTTATAGGTGATGAATATTTTAATTATATACTTCTAAATGCTCTTGAAGCAGGATCAGCTTATGAAATTACTGTTTCCTCTATGGATAGCACAGGAATTAAAAGCTCTCCTTCTTATCCGTTATATTTAGAAGCTCCTATTTCTAATCCTTCTGCCCCTCTAAATGTAACTGCTAGTTTAATTAATAATAAAGAAATAATAATTAATTGGAATAAATCTCTGAAAAATGGAGGTTCCCCGATAACTGGGTATGCGGTCTTATTAAATGCTAGTCCTGCCCCTTCAACTTCAGATGATTGGTCTATAACAGTTGAATGGATTCCATCAGCAGAAGCGTTATTAACGAGTTCATCTACTGCAGGATATGTTCCTAAAGCAGAGGATACAGATGATAATTATGAGATTTTATTTAATATAGATTCTATTATTCCTTTTGGTTCTGAGTATCAGTTTGTTGTATTAGCTGTCAATGAGGCTGGATTTTCTGAAATTTCAGACCCTACAACTTTAATAACAGCTCATAATTCAGATAATATGCTTTCAACGCCTGATGGAGCATATGCTGAAATAATTGTAGATACTTTTAATATAAATTTGGAAGAATATCCTTCTGCTCCATCAGCACTTGTAGGAAGTACTTATAAAGCTGATGCGGTTAGGGTTGTTTGGGGAACTACACCATTACTAGATAATGAAATATATGTTGTTTACATGTATAACGGATCGAATACTAGTGGAGAACCAGATTTTGTATTTGGATCTAAGAAAAAAATTACATCTAATGAGTTGACAATTCCACGTCATTTCTTTGCTAGATCTGCAGAAGAAGGCAGTTTGAAATCGGATTATTCTGATGGATATGAGCAGTGGTTTTTTACAATAAAATTGAAAAATAGAGCTACAGGAATAGAAAGTGATGAATCACATCCTAGTAATTTCATAACATTACGACCTGAGTATAGAACATTTGATATGGGATATCTAACTGGAGGTAATATATCTAATACAGGTTGGATGGCTTATAGTGACCAACAGGATATATGGTTTTTTGAAGGATCTGAAGGTGAGAAGATAGATTTGAAAATAAATAATAATTTGTCTTCCTTTGAGCCTTTAATAGCTTTATTTTATATACATGATAAAGATCAAAGTGCTATATATAATTTAATAAATAGTTATGGAGGTTATGACCTTTTAGATTGGAGTGCTCCTCCTAACTATGAGAGAGGTATAACAAGTATAAATAATTATGAACTACCAATATCTGGAACTTACGCTGTCAGAGTTATTACGTCAAGTCATGTAGAAAAAGATGGTTATGAAATATATCTAAATAAAACTACCCCAATAGCTCCTATTACTGAGACCCCTATTTATATAGAAAGTCCATATTGGATGGAATATATAGAGGCTAATCAAGAAACATATATTATTTGGAACAGTATTCCTGAAGCAATTTCTTACAAAGTAGATATTTATAATACAAATAATCCAGCGAGTAAAATCAGACAAATAGAAAATGTAAGCACAAATCAACTAAGAGTGCTGTTTTCCAACTTAGAAACTCGCGATTATTATGTTAGAGTTGCCTATGAATATTTGGATGCAAATAATGTTTTGAGCTTAAGTGATTGGAGTTATCCTAGTATGTTTAGCGTTGGGATAAGTGGGATAAATTTAGTACCTTAGTCTTAGATCTAATAAATAAATAAAAAAAAGGCAGTCTAACTATTTTATTAGACTGCCTTTTTTTGTATTTATTTATTTATATTGTAGAAAACTTGTTAAATACTTATAATATAATCTATTAATTTTTTTGTATTACAAAAAAAGGACTTTATATGCCTGAAAATTTAGTTTCAGAAATAGGTACAGTAGTTATTATAGCTATTGGCTTAGCATATGTTGCTAGAATTTTAAAACAACCTCTAATTTTAGCCTACGTACTTGCTGGGATAATTTGTGGGCCAAAGATAGGCTTTGGATTAGTTCATGATCATAATATACATACAATTCATAGTTTAGGTGAATTAGGCCTTATTTTTCTTTTGTTTATGATCGGACTAGAAATTAATTTAAAAAAACTTGTTGCCTTAGGAAAGCCAGTTATTTTTACAGGTATTGGACAAGTTAGTATTACTGTTGCTGCAGCTATGGCATTTTTCATTCTTATAGGAACTTCAGCATTTACTGGAGAATTTGATTTGATATATATAGCTGCTTCAGTATCTTTAAGTAGTACTATGGTAGTAGTTAAGCTTCTATATGATAAAAGAGAATTAGATACTGTTGTTGGAAGAACAACTTTAGGAATTTTAGTAATACAAGATATATGGGCAATTTTATTTATTGCTCTACAGCCTAATTTTAATGATCCGCAAGTAAATTCAATTTTGTTTTCATTACTAAAGGGTATTGGACTAGTAATGTTTTGTATGTTGGCGAGTAATTATATTTTACCTAGAATATTTAAGGTAGTTTCTAGGCAACCAGAAATATTGCTTCTATTATCTATTGCATGGTGTTTTTGTATTGCTGGACTAGCTGGTTATAGTGGTTTATCTAGAGAAATGGGTGCATTAGTTGCTGGTATTTCTTTAGCTACTTTCCCATATAACCACGATGTTATTGATAGAATTATTACTCTTAGAGACTTTTTTGTAACTTTGTTTTTTGTTGCTTTAGGTTTAGCAATTCCTTTTCCTACTTGGACTATGGCTACGTATACTTTTATGCTAGTAGGATTTGTTTTAATTATAAGATTTATAACTATTTTCCCTATTTTATATACTATGAAACAAGGAGTAAGGGTTTCTTTAATTACAACTATAAACCTTGCGCAAATGAGTGAATTTGCATTGGTATTTATTGCCTTAGGAACTGCTTCAGGTCATATTTCTCCAATTATGGCTTCTAGTATAGTATTAGCTATTATTATTACATCTACTATTTCAACATATAGCATTCAATATAACCACAATATATATGTATTTTTTGAAAAAGTTCTGATTTTTTTAGGTATTAGAGATAGATTCCCTCACCATGAAGTTTTAGCAGATAAGCAAACTGATTCGGCTCATATTGAAGATTCTATTGTGATTTTAGGATTTTTTAGAGAAGCAAGTTCTTTATTATTTAATATTAAATCTAAGTTCCCAAATTTATTAGAGAAATTAATGATTATAGATTTCAATCCGGAAGTAACCAAAGGATTGATTGATCATGGAATCAAGTATGTATATGGAGATATTAGTAGAATGGGTTTGCTTGAAGAGTCCGGTATCTCTCGATCAAGCATAATTCTACTTACAGTTCCTGATATGGTTTTAGCCGGAACAAATAATTTGTTGTTAGTACGTAAATTAAGAAAAATAGCTCCTAACGCTGATATTATTGTTACAGCAGAAACTTTTTCATCTCATGATCAATTATATGAAGCTGGTGCTAATTATGTTGTTTTACCTAGAGTAATTACAGCAGATTATATACTCGATATTATGAATAAAAGTATTTCTGGTGAATTATTAGAATTTACAAATTTATATTCTAATAAACATTCAGGACGCAATGAAGTAATTAAATAATATTTTTATTTTACTTTATTCTTGATGATAACTTATTAATTTATATATTTCTTAACTAAATAATTTAACGGTTGTACAACTAGACAAGTTTTTAAACCTTTTTAAACTACTAAATATTAAATTTCTAGTTTCAGGATGGACTAAGGTAGAATCCACTTCCATTAATGGAATTAAAACAAATAAACGTTCTAGCATCCTTGGGTGAGGTATAGTTAAACTAGGAGTATCGATAACCATATTATTACAAAGTAAAATATCTAAATCTATTGTCCTAGGAGCATTATTGAACTTCTTTGTTCTTTTTAAAGATAATTCAAATTTTTTTAACTTAGATAACAATTGAAATGGATTCAATTCAATTTGAATACGACAAACTGCATTAAGAAATTTTGGTTGATCTATGAATCCAACAGCATCACTTTCATATATAGATGATTTAGAAATAGAATAAGATATATCATCTAGCATAGAGATCCCCTTTAAAATATTTGAATTCCTGTCACCTAAATTGGAGCCTAAACCAATATACATTTCATACATTATAAAATCACCATCCACGGACTATGGCATCACTCATTTTAGCTACTCTATTCATTTCACACACATCATGAACTCTTATAATATCAACTTTTTTACTAATACATAGAGCTACTACTGCAGATGTTCCTTCTAAGCGCTCTTCTACAGGTAAATTTAATACATCGCCAATAGATGCTTTACGAGACATTCCTACTAAAATTGGATGCCCCAGAGATCTGAATTTATCTAAATTACGATATATTTCTAAATTCTGTCTAGTGTTTTTTCCAAAACCAATACCAGGATCAATTATAATATTCTCTTTTTTTATACCTGAATTAACTGATAAATCTATTATATTATAAAAGTAATCTTCGATATTTTTAATCAAATTAGTATAATTATGATTTATATGATTATGCATCAAAACCACAGGCAATCCGTATTCAGCTACAATTTTCATCATTTCATCGCTGTTTCGAAAACCTAAAACATCATTAATCATTGAAGCACCAACTTTGATCGCATTTAATGCAACTTTAGGTTTATATGTATCTATACTAATTGGTATATTAATTCTATGTCGTAGCTCTTGAATAACTGGAATAACTCTGTTAATTTCTTCTTCTTCCGAAATAGGCCTAGCACCTTTATATATAGCTAAAGGACGAGTAGACTCACCTCCAATATCTATAATATCTGCACCACATTTCTCGAATAACAGAGCTTTTTCAATTACTAAATTTATATTATTTTCAATTCCATCACCAGAAAAAGAATCAGGAGTAATATTAATCACTCCCATAATATATGTTTTATTTCCCCAAGTGAAATTTATGCCATTTATATTTGTTGAATGAGGTTTTAAATTATTCATTAGATAAACAACTCTTAAATAAGATATTGATGATTTATCATATTATATCAATTAAAACTGAAGCAACAGTTAATCTTGCGACAAATCTACTAATTTGGTAACTTATAATATATCGTTCTTTTATTTAACATCAAAACTTAAACTTAATTTATTTAAATTCTATGGATAATCCAAATATAATTGACCCTAAATTAACAAAGCTTAATGATTTACTCAAAGAGAGCTCTATGGGTGGTGGCGAAAGTCGAATAAATGCCCAGCATAAAAGAGGAAAATTAACAGCCCATGAAAGAATAAAACTTCTTTTTGACCAGAACACTTTTGAAGAGATCGATCCTTTTGTACTTCATAGATCCACAGATTTTGATCTAGAAAAAAGTAAATTCTTGGGAGATGCCGTTGTAACAGGCTACGGGAAAATTAACGACAGATTATGTTTCGCATATTCACAAGACTTCACAGTTCTTGGCGGATCTCTATCTGCAGCAGTCTCTCAAAAAATATGTAAATTAATGGACTTAGCTATGAAAAGTGGATCACCAATTATAGGACTTATTGATTCAGGCGGTGCTAGAATTCAAGAAGGAATAGATAGTTTAAATGGTTATAGCGAAATATTCTTTAGAAATACTAGAGCGTCAGGAGTTATTCCTCAAATATCTGCTATATTAGGTCCAGCAGCTGGCGGAGCTACTTATTCTCCAGCTTTAACAGATTTTATTTTTGTCGTTGAAGATATAGGCCAAATGTATATTACCGGACCAGATGTAATAAAAGCAGTAACTGGAGAATCTGTAACCCATGAACAATTAGGAGGAGCATTAACTCATTCTATAAAATCAGGTGTCTCACATTTCGCAATAAAATCAGAAGAAGAATGTATTAATAAAATAAGAGAATTATTAAGTTTCCTCCCTGCTAACAATATGGAATCTGCTCCAAGAATAAATACTAATGATAATCCAGAAAGGAAAAATGAATCCTTAATTAGCATTGTTCCTGAGGCTTCAAATCAACCATATGATATGTTGGAAGTAATTAAAGAAATTGTAGATAACGAAGTTTTTTTTCAAATACACGAATTATTTGCAAAAAACATACTAGTAGGCTTTAGCAGATTAGATGGTAACAGTATAGGTATTGTAGCTCAACAACCTAATCACTTAGCAGGTATTCTTGATATAGACGCATCTGTTAAAGCAGCTAGGTTTGTAAGATTTTGTGATGCTTTTAATATACCTGTTTTAACTTTAATCGATGTACCAGGATTTATGCCCGGTACTAGTCAAGAATACGCAGGAATAATCCGACATGGAGCAAAACTCATATATGCTTATGCAGAAGCAACAGTACCAAAAATAAGCTTACTAACTAGAAAAGCTTATGGAGGTGCATATATAGTTATGAGTAGTAAGGGACTAGGAGGAGATATAAATTACTCATGGCCATCTGGAGAAGTTGCTGTAATGGGCGCAGAAGGCGCAGTAAACATAATACATAAAAGGAAAATAGACAAATCTGATACGCCACAAGAACTACGAAAACAATTAGTAAATGAATATGAAGATATTTTTATGAACCCGTATGTAGCAGCTTCAAGAGGCTTAATCGATAACGTAATAGATCCATCAGAAACTAGGAAAAAAATTATCCAAGCCTTAAATATGCTTAGTAATAAACGGGATGTAATTCCTCCTAAAAAACATGGGAGTATACCTCTTTGAAAATTAGTCATCCTTATGAATCGACACTTAAACCAAATAAAATATCTGCTATTATAGCTGCTGTTTTAGCTTTTCAAGATTCAAATACTACATATGAATTAACTGAAAATAATAAATCTAACAAATGGAAGATTAGTTTTATAGAAAATTCAATATTGAATAATAAATGGACACAATTTAAATGGTAGATTACATTTTGGAGTTTATACAAAATGCCTAATAACTCTATAAAAATCACTGATACAACTTTACGTGATGGGCAACAAAGTTTACTTGCTACTAGATTACGTACAGAAGACATCATTGAAATTGCTACTCATATGAGCAATATTCCTTTTTACTCTATGGAGGTCTGGGGTGGAGCAACTTTTGATTCTGCAACAAGATTCTTAGCAGAAGATCCCTGGGTAAGATTAAAACTTCTTAAAGAAACTTTGCCTAATACACCCTTAATGATGCTTTTAAGAGGGAAATCGTTAGTTGGATACCAATCATACGAAAATGAAATTATAGATTCTTTTATAAAAGAATCTGCAAAAACAGGAATAGATATATTTAGAGTTTTTGATGCTTTAAATGATGAGGAAAATTTAAAACAAGCTGCTAAAGCTGTTAAAGCTGAAAATAAACACCTACAAATGACGATATGTTACTCTGCTACTGAAAATACTGGACTTGATGGCCCTATTTATAATTTAGAGTATTATGAAAATAAAGCTAAGAAATTTCAAGAAATGGGTGCTGACAGTATTTGTATAAAAGATATGGCTGGTATTATTTCACCATATGATATTTTTAAACTTGTTTCATCTTTAAAAAAAATAATTGATGTTCCAATACAATTCCATACTCATTCGACTAGTGGATTGGGCCCGCTTTCAGTAATTAAAGCCATAGAGGCTAATGTAGATATTGTAGACACATGTTTATCTCCTCTTTCTTTAAGAACATCTCAACCTCCAATAGAACCTTTATTAATTACATTAAAAAATTCGGAGCGTGACCCAAACCTAAATTTAGATCAATTTATAATTGCTAGTGAAAAAATTAAATCAATATTACCAAAATACTCTGATTTAATTTTAAATTCAAATGAGACGCTTCTAGACTCTACCGTGTTAAAACATCAAATACCTGGAGGTATGTACACTAATTTATTATCTCAATTAAGAGAATCAGATTCATTAGGCAAATTAGAAGAAGTACTAAAAGAAATACCAAATACTCGAAAAGATATGGGAAACCCTCCTCTTGTTACTCCAATTAGTCAAATAGTGGGCTCTCAGGCTGTAAGTAACGTAATATTTGGAAAATACAAAATAATATCTGAGCAAATGCAAAATTATATACATGGAGATTATGGAAATCCTCCCTCTCCAATTAACCCTGACATAATAAAAATGATACCACCTAAACAAGAAAATAATTCTTCTGAAAAAGAATTAGATAATGCTAAAAATGCTGTTAACGAAATATCTCAGAATATTCAAGATGTTTTAACTTATGCATTGTTTCCAAATACAGGAATGAAATTCCTAAGAATGAAATACGGATTAGACCCAATTCCTGAAAGCATGAATTTATATAAATCTGTTCCCACACAAAAACTCAAATCAAATACAACTATAGTAAAAAATAATACACAAAATATTTCTCCCAACTCAAAAACATACAATGTACACATAGGAAATGAATCTTTCCAAGTTACTGTCGACCCAACTATAGAAGAAAAAACATTATCCAATGCAATTACAAATGATGTTATAGAAACAACATCATTAAATAAACAAATAAACGATATTAATCAAGAAAATATTATTAAATCTCCTCTACCAGGAATACTATCCAAATATTTAGTAAAAGAAGGTCAAAATGTTAAGCAGGGAGACAAAATAGTAGTTATAGAAGCAATGAAGATGGAAAATACAATACCCGCACATAGAGATGGTACAATTAAATCCCTCCCATTAGAACCTGGGGTTCTAATTTCACGTGAAGAAATTTTAGCAATACTTGAAGATAATGCCTAAATTAAAAAAGAGTCATAATTGAATAAATCATATTGAAGAAATATTTCAAATTAAAAGACCATTTCAGTTTAGTTTTACAACAACAATCAAATAGGAGCTTATTAATATGAGAAAAAAAGTTACTGTTGTAGGTGCAGGTAATGTTGGAGCAACTACTGCTCAAAGAATATTTGATAAAGGATATGCTGATGTAGTTCTCGTAGATATTGTAGAAGGACTACCTCAAGGTAAAGCCCTAGATATGTTAGAATCTGGACCTATATTAAGATCTGATGCATCTATAATTGGAACTAACCAATATCAAGAAACTTCTAATTCAGATGTAGTAGTCATTACATCTGGACTAGCTCGTAAACCTGGAATGACACGAGATGATTTACTATTAACAAACAAAAAAATAGTTTCTTCAGTTGCTGAAGAAATAGCCAGTAAATCTCCTAATAGTATAATTATAGTAGTTACAAATCCTCTAGATGCAATGTCTCAGCAAGTTCAAAAAATTAGTGGATTTGATAAATCACATGTAATAGGTATGGCTGGAATATTAGATACAGCAAGGTTCAGAACTTTTTTAGCTAAAGAATTAAATGTATCTGTGGAAACAGTTTCAGCATTTGTATTAGGCGGACATGGAGATACTATGGTGCCTGTAGTTGGAAACACAACTGTAGGAGGTACTCCAATATCAAAATTAATTTCTGAAAAGAAATTGGAAGAAATAGTTCAAAGGACTAGAGATGGAGGAGCTGAAATAGTATCCTACCTTAAAACTGGTAGTGCTTATTATGCTCCATCAGCTTCAATTGTCCAAATGGTTGAGTCAATATTATTTGATAAAAAAGACATCTTACCATGTACTACTTACTTAGAAGGAGAATATGGCATATCTGGTTTGTACGTTGGAGTTCCTGTCAAATTAGGCTCAAATGGAGTTGAAGAAATAATAGAATTTGAACTTACTCATAAAGAGTTAGCTGCCTTAAGAAAGTCAGCTGATGCGGTAAAAGAGCTAATTGATATAATGGATAAAGATAACTAAAAGCTACTTTAAGGCTTTAAAGATAATTCAGAAAGTAGCACTTTAGTTGAAACAATATGTTTGTTCAACCTCAATTTTTCTGGTGAAATACCTAAAGCGAGTCCTAATAATTGAGGTAAATGTATTATAGGTAAATTTATTTGTGAACCTATGCTTTTTCCGGCCTTAGATTGAAAACCATCTAAATTTAAGTGGCATAAAGGACATGGTGTCACCATAGCATCTGCTCCTAAATTCTTAGCATCTGAAGTATGATTAGCAACCATTTTCATCGAATTTTTTTCATTAATTGTAAGTATAGGAAATCCACAACATAAAGTTTTACCTCTGAAATCAATTACTTCTGCATCAACTGCTTCTATAATTCTTTCCAAAGAATCTTCTCTCTCCAAATTATTTTGAAAACCTAAAGCATCTGAAGGTCTAACCATATAACATCCATAAAATGGAGCTAATTTTAAACCCTTAAGAGGTTTAACCAGTTTTGATTTAAATGCATCTATCCCGTAATCTTCTAATATAATCCAAAGTAAATGTCTTGGTTCTGCTAATCCTTTATATTCTAATCCTTCTTCGGTCAATTCAGCATTTATTTCTGCTAAATATTTTGGATTATCTAGCATACGCTTACGAGCTTGAGACATAACACCTTGGCATGTACTACATATAGTCATTAAAGGTAAGTTTGATCGTTCTGCTAAAGCAAAATTTCGAGCATTTAAAGTATCACCTAATTTCTGGTTCTTCTCTTGCAACACGCCAGAACCTGTACAAGATGCTCCTTTCATAGCCTCATGATCTAAATCTATTCCTAGTATTTTACATACTTCAACAGTTGCAACATATAATTCTGGACATGCTCCTCTTGAAACACATCCTGGATAAAATGCATATTTCATAATTTTATTTTCTATACCTTTCAAAAATTTTACGAATATTCTCAACACCAGGAATATTCTTGTGAAAAATAGGAGGCCTTTTACCAACTAATTGAGATTTGATTCCAATAGGAATTAATTTAATTAATTCCTTAATATTAAAAATACCAAAAGTCTTAATTGGAAGCCTTAATTCATCTAACGATCCACTATGACCAACAGATTCATAAAAAGCTTCAGCATGTCGTGCTCCATTTGTGTTATTAAGTCCTATTTCTATTGCTTGATCTCTAAGTTCCATAATTTTATCCATAGGAGCTACTCCTTTAGGACATACTTCAACACATTGCATACATCTAGTACAATCCCAAACACCACCATCTTCGTCGTTTAAATCTTTTAATCTATCTTCTTTTTTCGAATCTCTTGGATCATCAATAAATCTCCATGCTTTAGCAAGTGCTGCAGGTCCAATAAAATTATCATCAACTTCTAAAACAGTACAATCAGATACACAGCATCCACACATTATACAATTCATTGCAGTAAGTAAATTCTCCATAGATTCATTAGAAGCTATATATTCTCCTGATTCAGGCACGTGATCAGTTTGCAGATAAGGTTTAACTCTTTTAATTTGATTAAAAAAAGTATCTAATGAAACAACTAAGTCTTTTACTACAGGATGATTACCCATAGGCTCAACAATAATTTGTTCACCATTTGGAGCAACTGCAACAATTCTAGTCTTACATACTAATTTAGCACTTCCGTTAATTTTCATTCCACATGAACCACAAATAGAGGCTCGGCAAGCACATCTTAAAGCTAAAGAAGTATCTTCATATTCTCTAACATATATTAATGCATCTAAAACTGTAGAGTCTTCATGAATATCTATATTATATTCCTGCCACCAATTTTCCCTGTCAGAATCACCAGGATCAAATCTCTTTACTTTAAGATTAACATTCATCAATATACTCTCTTTATTGGTTCCCATTTAGTTATTGTTACAGGGATAGTTTCTACTCTTACATTATTTTCATTATTAACGTCATAGTAAATCAATGTATGTTTTAACCAATTCTTATCATCTCTTTCAGGCATATCAGTTCTGAAATGAGCCCCTCTACTTTCTTTTCTAGTAATTGCACCATGAATTATGGCTTCTGCATTATCAACCATAAATTCTAATTCTAAAGCAAAAATCAAGTTAGTATTAAAAAACTTGCCCTTATTTTCAACTGAAATATTTGGCAATCTGTTTTTTATATTAGTTAGATTTTCTAATGCACCTTCAATTGATTTTTGATCTCGCCACACACCAATTCCTTTGGTCATATTTTTTGCCATATCTTCTCTAACTTTAGCAATATTTTCCCCTTTTGGCCTATCAAGAACAGACTGAATTCTTTCTTTTTCAAGTTTCAAATCATTTTCAGATTTAGAATTTGGGCCCACAGATTTTAAATATTCAATAGCATGTTCTGCTGATCTCCTTCCAAAAACTACTGTGTCTAATAGAGAATTAGCTCCTAATCTGTTAGCTCCATGCACACTTACATTTGCACATTCTCCTGCAGCATATAAACCTGGGATTTCTGTCAAACCATTTACATCTGTTTTAATACCACCCATAATATAGTGCATTCCTGGTCTGACTGGAACTGGTTTTTCTGCCATATCAATACCTAAAAATTCTAAAGAAACTTCTTGAAGATAACCTAATCTTTTTTCAATATAATCTCTACCTAAATGTCTAAGATCTAGAAGAACATTACCATTGATTCCTCTTCCTTCATCTATCTCAGTTTGTTCAGACCTCGATACTACATCTCTTGAAGCTAGTTCCATATAATCTGGCGCATATTTCTCCATAAATCTTTCGCCATTTGAATTTAATAAATATGCTCCTTCTCCTCTTGCAGCTTCCGAAAGTAATATTCCAGTCCTAGCAAGTGTAGTAGGATGATACTGAATCATTTCCATATCCATAAGAGGCACACCCGCTTTATATGCCAAAGACATGCCATCTCCAGTACAAATTAACGATTGTGTAGAAGGCTCAAAAACTCTACCATTACCACCACTTGCCATAATAACAGCTTTAGCTTTTATAGTATGTAATTCTCCATTCTTTATATCATAAGCTATCACTCCCCTACACACTCCATCCTCTATGATAAGTTTGGTAACAAACCATTCTTCATAAACATTTAAACCAAGCTTAAGCGATTGTTCATAAAGTACGTGTAATAAAGCAGATCCAGTAATAGCACCAACAAAGAACGTTCTTGCTACTTTTTGTCCTCCAAAAGCTCTAGTCCCAAGTTTACCATCTTCTCCTCTAGTAAAAATAACTCCCATTCTTTCTAATTCAATTACTGCTCTTCCAGCTTCTGTAGACATAATTTCAACTGCATCTTGATCAGCCAAAAAATCAGAACCTTTAATCGTATCGTAAGCATGATCTTCCCAATCATCTCCACGATCAGTTAAAGGTGCATTTATTCCTCCTTGAGCCGCATTCGAATGACTTCGTACTGGATGTACTTTTGAAACAACTGCAACATCCAAACCATTCCTTACACCTTCTACAGCCGCACGAAGTCCTGCAAGTCCTGCACCAATTATCAAAATATCATGTTCAAACATATAAAATCATTATCCCCTTAATTTCTATATATAATATATTTTTCAAAAAACAAAATTAAACAAGTAATATTGACAATTAACTTCGTTTAGTTTACATTCCGCTTAAACTTGGTAATTGTCCTCTAAGCGTTTGTGCTACAGGACCAGGGTCATCAATTTCTTCCATATTTATTGTTTGCATAGATCCAATACCGCTTGCTACTACAACACTTCCTCTACCCGTAAGCATTTCGAAAAAACTACGGTTTTCAGATATTGATATAACTCTACTTACTGGAATTTCATCTGTATGTAACATGAAAAATTTAAATATCTTAATTACACGTCTATCAGTAACTATATATGTAATATGTAAATTTCTTAAGTATCTCGTAATACCTTTAAAAAACATAAAACTACCTATAAGAAAAATTATAAAAGGATATATATATGGAGACATAGTAAATGCAAATAAATATATCGAAATGCCCACAAATGGTATACACATTATCAATCGTGCATATGCCGGTCTCATTGATGGATGTCTTATCATTAATTGTTCTTCGTCTTTAAGTAATTCAGGAGCAGGAAAAACCGCAGTCAAGGTAAGATAAAATCCAATAGAACCTAATACTCCACCAAAAGATAATAACATTAAAGAACTCCAAATCGGGAAATTTCCGAATAAGAACCCATAAGTACCTGAGATTATAAATGGACAAACAATTATTACAGTAATAATAAATTTTCCTAATAATTTTAAAATATTATTAAATAACATTAATCTATTTACCTCTTGCCATTTGAAAAAAAGTACCTAACATAGTTACAAATATACCTAACACAGCTAATATCGTAGGATCGATCAATTCAATACCTAGAAGTTCGTCCATAATAGTATCAGATGGAACAAAAAATCCTCTTTGATTATTAGAGCCGGAATCTTCATCTTCTGATTGATTTGATTCATCTAAATAAATTCCAGAACCAGGAGGTTCCGACATATTTGGTGCATTAAATGTAGAACCTAACCCAGGGCGTCTCCCTGAATTAATATTAGAAACTACACTCATAGAAATTTGTCCTTCTGAACTTAAAGATCTAATTATTCCTTGAGAAACATCAAAGAAATAAGAATTCCCAAACTTATCAACAGCTATTTCACTTACTTTCCTAATATCAAGTTCTCTTGAATCAATCCTTCTATTAAGAATTCCATTTGAATTAAATATAAGCACATCACCATTTAAATCATTTAGTACATAAAGTAGATCACTATTTATATCATAAGTTAGTTTTGTAGGAACAATATCATCAAAATTATATGAAGCTACATTAGAAATATCTTCCCATGAGTTATCTCCATTAATATTAAATTCTTCAAATATGTATCCATCTTGATCAGTTTTTACTATGCGATTATTATTTTTATCAGATATATATAAATTACAAAATCTATCAGTAGCTAAACCATCTGGAGCCTTTAAATTATCAATTCCTAAATCAGAAATAAACCCTCCAGTTTCATCAAAAGCTAAAACTCTATTATTCTCTCTATCTGCAACATAGACTCTAGCCCCATTATTTTCATAATAATCTGGGTCCATGGTAGCTCTATCACATACGGCTACACCTTGAGTCCCTCTAAAGGAAGCAGGAAATCCAGAGTCTCCCCATGAAGAAATAAAATCACCATTCAAATCAAAGATATGAATTTTGTCATTCCCAACATCAGATATATATATCCAATCTTTGTCTCTATTAACTGCCATACTAGTAGGCTCAAGAATTTGACCTCTACCTCTACCTCTGCTACCCCATTCATTAACTAAAGATCCATTATTATCAAAAACTCTAATTACTGAATCTCTACTGTTTCCTGATATAAACAACAATCCATCATGAGCAACCATACCTGAAGCATTAGGAGCAAGATCAACATATTCTTGTGTATAGGATTTTACTGTTTGAGAATCTTTTTCTACTCTAAGTTGTGCATATTCGCAATTATTTGAATGTGGACAACTATCAATTACAATCAGATAGTTTCCTTCTTCTCCATTGCGGGTGGCAATATTAATTTCATACCATCCATCATATGGTAATGTTACTATATGATTTTTAATATCACTTGGATTAAACGGTATCGTACTATCATATGAAATCATATTTGACATGCCTTCATCTCTCATACCATTAGGTAATAAAATTTCTGCATAAGGGTCTATAAATGAACCTTCATCAGTTCTTATCATTATTCCTAATTCTCTACCTTGTTGACCTTCAAAAACCCACCTTGAATTATCCGAACTTAAACCTTGGTAAATTTGCAAATTACTCGCATCTTCTTGTTCTAGCATTTCATCTGGATCAGATACTTCTGAAAAATCAACTACACCCGGAGGAGCTAACCACCAATTAATTTTAAGATAACGTATTTCTGGCGAGCTAATATCAGAAATGATTTCTAGAGGATCTATAATTCCAATATGTCCATTATTTTGAAAAAGCAATTTACCACTATAGCAATCTGAAATACGTGTACCTATTCTTATAGAATATGGTATATCATAATTGAAATTAGTCGCATCCGTTACACCATCAAGAAATTTAATTCCTCTATAACCTGAAAAATCATCATTTAAATTTTCTCCATGCCTAACGCAACGGTTTTCAAATGGTGGAATTAATTGCGAAAACCCTGTATCAGATATTCCTCCCAATGGTTCAACTACAGACTTAGGCCCATAGAAAATTGCCTGTTGATCAGAATAACTAGAAGCCAATGACCATGCCATCACTCCGCTACCTAAATCAAAAATATTCTCTCCTAGAAAAGCTACACCCCAGCGAATCCCACTCTCAGACATCCCCCATTCCTCAACATGAGAAGGAACCATTAACCCTAAAGAGGTTACTTTAGGTTGGTTTTGAATTGGCTGCGGTGGAGTAGGCCTACCTTGCTGACCAAGTAGATTTTGAATAGCATTAATGGGTTGCTGAATTATAGATTCTTGCTTTATAGGAGGATTATACATTTCATTATTACCACCAAACAATCCTGCCTCAGGTAATTTTATATTTACTCTTCTATTTAATAATTCAGGAATACCTTTTTCGTAAGAACTCCTATTTAACGGATTCCCTCCTAGGTTTATATCATCACCTGCATTAATACCAGGATTTCTAACTAAAGGAGATATATCTTCAATTAGATTACTTTCTAATTGCAAAATACCTAATTCAGTTAATCTTTCAAAAACAGATATGTCATTTATTCTATTCAATCTAATATCAATATGAAACAATCGATATAGACCTTCTAAAGGATAAACGTCAGATATTCTATTTCCCTGCAAATTCAAAAAATTTAAATTTTGCAAACCACTTAAAGGATTTAAATCTGATATTCGATTATCACCAATCCATAGCTCAGTAAGACGATTCAAATCATAAAGTGGAGAAAGATCAGTTATATTATTCTGACTTAACATTAACTTATTTAAATATTTCATATTATTTATAGCAGATATATTGTCAATACGATTACTCGTCAAATTTAATTCATCAAGAGAAATAAGATTCTGCAGAGGAGATATATCTTCAATATGATTGTTTGACAAAATCAAAGTTTCTAAATTAACTTGTTCCCTTAAAGGTTCTAAATTCTTAATTTGATTATCATAAAGTATTAGAACTCTCAAGTTTTCCATTCTAGATAAAGGCATCAAATCTCGAATCTGATTACTTCCTAAAAACACATAAGATAAGCTTTCAAAGTGTTCAATTCCTTGAATACTTTGAATATTTTGATTATCGCCTTCAAGAGTCCCTATATTATATAAGTCATTATGATATATAGGACCGTTAGGTTTCTTTATTGTAAACCGCACTAATCGTTCGAATTGAGGATCTTCAAACATCACTTCCCCGTCTGCACGAACAATAGATGAATTAATTGAATATAAAAAAGCTAATATAAGAATTCCAAGCAAAAATAATCTTGCTTTAGGATTATACAAAATATTTTTACAATAATATTTAATCACAAATACATCCATTTTTTTTTCTTAATCATTATATTACATATGTATCATAAAAATCCAACCGTAAAACTACTTAATTTAATAGTTAACTAGAGCATATTTAACATAAAATATAGTATATTAACCATACTTTATAAAGTATGGAAATATAAACAGAAATATCAAACTATAATTTAATTGAAATATATTAAATTAGGTACAAGGAGAAATATGAATTTACCAATTCCATCAAACAAAGATATTAATAGAATAGCCAAAGAAAATTTTTTTGAACTTACTAAAGATGAGTTATCATCTTTTAAAGAATTAATACCAGAATACTTTGAACAATATGAAAAACTTAAAAATTTAAAATACCCTTCAAAAAAAATAAAATCAAAAAAAAGGATAGTCGGAAAAATACCTACCAAAAAAGAAGATCCTACAAATTCTATATATAGAAAATTCAGTATAAAAGAGAAATCCTCTGGAAAGTTACATGGAAAACGTTTTGGATTGAAAAACTCAATCTCTATAAAAGATATGGAAATGAATTCTGGATCATCAGTTTTTGAAGGATATACTCCAAAAAAAGATGCAACTATAGTTAAAAGATTGTTGGATTCTGGGGCGGAATTAGTTGCTTCATTAAATATGGATCATATGGGATGCTCCGGAGGCGGTAACACAAGCTCCTACGGAGTAACTTTAAACCCTCATAATCTTGACTATTTATCCGGAGGATCTTCTTCTGGTTCAGGAGCATCATTATCTTACAAAGATATAGATATAACTATAGGTGGAGACCAAGGAGGATCCATACGTATACCTGCTTCTTGGTGCGGAGTTGTTGGTTTAAAGCCAACTTATGGATTAATTCCATACACTGGTATAGTAGGACATGATCATTCTTTCGATGCAACTGGACCAATGGCTAATAATGTTGATGACATAGCAATTACACTTGAAGTAATTGCAGGATATGATGGAAAAGATCCTAGGCAAAAAATACCAACTAATTTAAATCATAACTATACAAAAAACATAAATAACCCTATAAAAGGCTTATCTGTCGGAATACTTTCTCAAGGTTTTGATGGTGAAAATTCTGACCCTGCAGTTAATAAAATAGTTTTAGAAAGTATAGAAAAAGGATCTAAATTAGGTTTAAAAACAAGGTCAATTAATTTACCAGAACATCTAAATGCAAATATAATTTTCTGGGGATTATGCGTAGAAGGTTTATCAAAATTACTAACAAGTAATCTTTTCGGATATCACTGGGAAGGCGAATATGATCTAGACTTGATGGAATTTTATAATTCAGCTAGAAAAAATAAATCCAATAGTTTTTCTCCTCAAGTTAAGCTACTAATAATTATTGGTAGTTATATAAAAGAAAAATCTAACGGTCTTTTATATGGTAAAGCTCAAAATATAAGAATGGATTTTAAAAAAATGTATAATAATATTTTTGAGGAAATAGATATCCTAGCTATGCCTACAACTCCTATAACAGCACATCCATACAACTCTAATCCTAATATCTCAAATTATATAAAAGACGGATGGAACATGATGCAAAATACTGTGCCATTTAACCTGACTGGCCATCCTGCTATATCTATACCTTGCGGCAAAATCGATGGTTTATCTGTTGGATTAATGTTAGTTAGTAAGCATTTTAATGAGGCACAGCTACTTCAAGTTGCAAAGGGATATGAAACCATATTAAATTGGGAAACCAATAATAAATAAGGAGTTGTTTTAATCATGCAAGTAGTTGGATACAGTGACCAAATCAGCCTTCATCCGGGTCAATCAGTTAATATTATGGTTAGCTGTCAGCAAGGTGATTATCAAGCTGATTTTGTCAGATTAATAAATGGAGATAACCATCCAAATGGACCTGGAGTAAAAGAAGAAGAAATATCCTCTAATATTACTGGTAAACATACTGGCAGGATACAAGAATTTCAAACCGGATCATATATTAAAGTAAATAGTTCCCCAATACTAAATATAAACTCTAGCTTTACTATTCAAGCATGGATATATCCAACTGAATCTGAAAAACCTATCCAAGGAATAGTAACGAAATGGTCTGAAACATCTAAGGCTGGTTATGGATTATTCTTAAATGATAAAAAACAACTTGAATTATGGATTGGTGATAGCTCTCAAAAAATAGAGAAAATATCTACTGACAAACCTATTTCTTATAATACATGGAATTTCATATATGCAATTTATAATGCTGAAAATAAATCTATAACTGTTTCTCATTCACCCTACAATATCTGGACTAAGCAAGACCATTCAGATACTAAAAATGTTAAAACTCAAATATCTAAATTAAGTTCAAATCAAGAACCTTTATTAATAGCTTCCTATATGGGAGATGAAAATAAAATAACTGGCCATTATAACGGAAAAATAGATCACCCTATTATATTTAAAGAAGCATTAACCAAACAACAGCTGATTGAAATATACAAAGGGAAAATCCCAGACTCTAATAATAATCTAATAAGTTCATGGGATTTCTCAAAAGATTTCGCATATTCTAAGATAACTGATACATCTAAAAATCAATTACATGGAATAGCTATTAATATGCCTGCTAGAGCAATGACTGGCTACAACTGGCATGGAACTGAATCAAATTTTAATCATGCACCAGAACAATATGGAGCTATACATTTCCATGATGATGATATGGATAATGCTAATTGGGATACAGATCTAGTATTGAAAACACCTGAATCAATAAAAAGCGGTATCTATGCGGTAAGGTTACGCACTGAAAAAGGAGAAGGTTCTGAATCTTATATACCTTTATTTATAAAGCCTAAAAAAGGAACATCTACTTCAGATACTCTGTTCCTTGCTCCAACTAACACTTATATGGCATATGCAAATTCTCATCAAGAAGCACATAAAGCAACTAGAGAAAGATATAATCGAATGGGATTTGAAACAGCAAAAGGATATCCTTTCTTACCAGAAGATAAATATATGATAGATAATGAGCTTCTTAGCATGTATGACAGGCATACTGACAACAGTGGAGTAGCCTATTCTTCTAGAATGAGACCAATCCTTAATGTAACTCCTAAATATAAAGCTAGTATGGGCTCAGATGGTCGTAATAAGGGATCACTTTTATTAGCAGCAGATTTACATTTACTTGATTGGATGGAAGTAAAAGGTTTTGACTTCGATGTAGCCACAGATGAAGATTTACATATAGAAGGTAAACCCTTATTAAAAAACTATAAAGTTATAGTAACAGGGACTCATCCAGAATATTGGACTCAAGACATGCTAAATGGCCTCCAAGAATATTTAGAAGATGGAGGTAGATTAATGTACTTAGGTGGCAATGGATTTTATTGGGTTACAGGATTTAACCCTGAAAAACCTTATGTGATAGAAATCCGTAGATGGGGTGGCACAGGGCCTTGGAAAGCTAATCCTGGTGAATATCATTTAAGTTCAACTGGAGAATTAGGTGGCATATGGAGAAATAGAGGCAGAGCACCTCAAAAATTAACTGGTGTGGGATTTACATCTCAAGGGGCCTCTGAAGGGGCTGCATATAAATTAAAACCTAATATTAAAAATTCTGAAATATCATTTTTACTTGATGGAGTAGCCCAAAATGAAACAATAGGTAATTTCGGATTAGTTTTTAATGCTGCTGGAGGGCATGAAATAGACAGGATAGATCCAGAATTAGGTACTCCAAACAACTCTATTCCAATTGCAACAGCTTCAGATTTCTCAAATGCATATCAACATTGTGTTGAAGAATTATACTCCACAGACCCAAAACAA
>Ga0114993_10001150_pt1 | contig 30455 bp, 22 predicted proteins | sample ArcticOcean_MG_C_FD_87042 | JGI IMG/M metagenome (GOLD analysis project Ga0114993, IMG submission 87042) | Marine microbial communities from western Arctic Ocean - ArcticOcean_MG_CB2_150 | ecosystem: Environmental > Aquatic > Marine > Oceanic | place: Arctic Ocean: Canada Basin | collected...
CGTCTCAAAGACTTTCGCCGCATCGCCACCCGGTACGACAAAAATGCAAACAACTTCCTTGCCGCTCTGTGTCTCGCGGCCCTAATCTGTTACTGGATTTGAATGAGTCTGGACCCTAGGTCATGAGCTAAACCGCATCCAAGGCTTGCGCGATGTCGGCGATGATATCGTCCGGATGTTCGATCCCCACCGACAGGCGCACATAGCCTTCGGTCACGCCGGTGGCGGCCAGATCGTCGCCTTCCAGCTGCGAATGGGTGGTCGAGGCCGGATGGATGGCGAGGCTCCGGGCATCGCCGATATTGGCCACGTGGTAGATCATTTGTAAGGAATCGATGAATTTCTTGCCGGCCCCGGCGCCGCCTTTCAGCTCCATGCCCACCAGGGCGCCATTGCCGCCGCTCAAATAGGCGTCGGCGCGTCGCCGCGCCTCACCGTCCTGGAAGCCGGGAAAGATCACCGTCTCAACCTTGTCGTGGCCGTTCACGAAATTGGCCACCGCTTCGGCGTTGGAGCAATGCTGGCGCATACGCAACGGCAGGGTTTCCAATCCTTGGATAAAGGCGAAGGCGTTGAACGGCGCCATCGAGGCGCCGAGATCGCGCAGCAAAACCACCCGCGCGCGGATGATATAGGCGATCGGCGCGCCGAGGGCTTCGGGAATCAGCGTTCCCCAGACGGCGCCGTGATAGCTGGGATCGGGCTCGTTCAACATGGGCTGGCGTTCAGGAAATTCGGTCCAGTCGAAATTGCCGCCATCGACGATCAGCCCGCCGATGGAGGTGCCGTGGCCGCCGATATATTTGGTGGTCGAATAAACAACGATGGCGGCGCCATGCTCAAGCGGCCGGCAGAGGATCGGACACGCAGTGTTGTCCATGATCAGCGGAATGCCGTATTCGCGCCCGATGTCGGCGACTTCTTTTATGGGAAACACGTTCAGCTTTGGGTTGGGCAGGGTTTCGGCATAGATGGCGCGGGTCTTGTCGTCGATGGCGGCGCGGAAATTTTCCGGATCAGACGGATCGACGAAGCGGGTCTCTATGCCCATCATGGACAGCGTATTGGCGAACAGGTTCCAGGTACCGCCATAAAGATCGGTGGACGAGATCACGTTGTCGCCGTTGCGCGCCAAGTTCAGGATGGCGAAAGCCGACGCCGACTGACCGGAGGCAACCGCCAGACTGGCGGCGCCGCCTTCGAGGGCCGTAAGTCGTTGTTCGAGCACATCGTTGGTCGGGTTCATGATGCGGGTATAGATATTGCCGAGCTCGGCCAGGGCAAAAAGATTGGCCGCATGTTCGGTGGAATTGAACTGATAAGACGTGGTCTGATAGATCGGCACCGCCACCGCATTGGTGGCCGGATCGGCCCGGTAGATGCCGCCATGCAGAACAATGGTTTCCGGATTGGTAAAATCGCCGCTCATAATATCATCACTCCCAGCTATAATTGTTTATTGGAATGCATACTTTAGGCGAACGTCGCCCTTTATCCAACCCACCCGGATTTACCAAATTACCGATAAAAAGTGATCAAAGGCCCCGATTGTGCTAAGACCAGCGCCAATGATTCGCAGATGAATTTGTATCAACAAAAGGGCAGATGAATTTGTATCAACAAAAGGAACGACAATTGCTGAAGACGGTGTTGCCACCCATCAACCGGGCCGGATGGCCGTTTATCGCCATATTTGCGGCGATCACCCTCGCCGTTGCCTGGTTTTCGGAACCACTGGGCTGGGCCGGCGCCGTGCTCACCCTCTGGTGCACCTATTTCTTTCGCGATCCTGACCGGGTGACGCCGGTACGCGCCGGGCTGGTGATCAGCCCCGCCGACGGCGTTATCCAGTCGGTCGGCCCCGCCGAGGCGCCGGTGGAGTTGAAAATGGAAGGCCAGGCCCTCAACCGGATTTCGGTCTTCATGAATGTGTTCGACGTGCATGTGAACCGCATGCCGATCGCCGGCCAAATCGAGGACGTTCAGTACCGGCCGGGCAAATTCTTCAACGCGTCCCTGGACAAAGCCAGCGAACATAACGAGCGGCAATCGGTGCGCGTCAAATCCGAAGGCGGCGAGCATATCGGCGTGGTGCAGATCGCCGGTCTGGTGGCCAGGCGCATCAAATGCGATGTGAAGCCGGGCCAGGAGATGCGCGCCGGCGAACGCTTCGGGCTGATCCGCTTCGGCAGCCGCGTCGATGTTTATTTGCCGCAATCGGTGCCGGCGCTGGTCGCCGTCGGCCAGCGCACCGTCGCCGGCGAAACCGTGATCGCCGATATGCACGCCCAGGAAGAGCCCCGCCTCGGCGAGGTGCGATAGATGTTCCGCCCCCGCCGCGAGCGCTTGAGGGCGCTGTCCATCAACCGGATGATCCCCAATATCCTGACCATGCTGGCCTTGTGCGCCGGGCTGACGGCGCTGCGCTACGGGCTCGAACAAAAGTGGGAATCGGCGGTGCTGTCGCTGGTGGTGGCCGCTATCTTGGATACCTTGGACGGGCGCATCGCCCGCATTCTCAACGAAACCTCGAAATTTGGCGCCGAATTGGACAGCCTGTCGGACTTTGTCGGCTTCGGTGTTGCGCCGGCATTGTTGTTGTATCTGTGGACCATGAACAGCGCCGGGCCGGTGGGCTGGGTGCTGGTGCTATTGTTCAGCGTCTGCTGCGCGCTCAGGCTGGCCCGCTTCAATACCGTGATCGACGCGCCGGAGCCGCCGGCCTGGGCCAAGAACTATTTTACCGGCGTGCCCGCTCCGGCAGGCGCCGGGCTGGTTTTACTGCCCATGATCCTTTCCTTCCAGATCGATGCGCCCTGGCTGCGCTCTCCCATTTTGGCCGGCATAATTATTTTCGTGGTCGCCTGTCTGCTGGTCAGCCGGGTGCCCACCTATTCGTTCAAGACGTTCCGGGTTCAGCACCGCATGGTTCTGTTTACCATGCTCGGCGTCGGAATCTTAGCCGCGCTGTCGGTCAGCGCGCCGTGGCTGACTTTAAGCATTATTCTCGCCGCCTATCTTATTTCCTTTCCGTTCGCCATTCGCTCGTTCCACCGGCTGGAAACCGAAGCCGAGGAATTTCTCAAGAAAGGCGAGGACGTGCCCGCCGGTTTCGGTGATTTAGGCGACGAAAACGACAACAACAATCAGGCGGCCGAATAGACGCCGCCCCGTAACGCGGCGCCAAACTCGCACCATGTGGAAGCCCCCCGAACGCATCAAATTCGATCCCGATCCCGGCCCGCCCCCGGACCGACGCGAAGCCGCCGCCGCGCGCCTGTTCAGCCCACTGCAAATAGGCCCGGTGCAATTGGCGATGCGCGGCTGGGTGCCGGCCATGGTGCCGTGGCGGGCCACCAGCGACGGCATGGTCACCGATGATGTGCTGGGTTGGTACGAACGCTTTGCCAAGGGAAAGCCCGGCGGGCTGGTGATCGAGGCCACCGGCATCCGCGACGTGCCGTCGGGGCCGTTGCTGCGCATCGGCCACGACCGCTTTATTCCGGGCTTGCAAGAACTGGCGGCGCGGGTGCACGAAGCCAGCCACGGCGAAACCCGGCTGTTCATCCAGCTTATCGATTTCCTCGCCATCCGCCGGCGCCCGGAACGCGCCCGTTACCTGAACGAATTTCTGGCCATCACCGATGCGCACCGGGCGGCCTTGAATATGGACGAAGCACCGGATGCAGAGGTTCGCGCCGCCCTCGCCGCCATGGATGATAGCGCGCTGGCGGAAATCCTAACCCCCCGCGAGATGGAGGCCTTATCCATGGGCTACCGGGAGCGGGTGACCGACGTCCATTTGGAGGCCGTCGCCGATTTGCCTAAGGTCTTGCCGGGCCTGTTCGCCGAGGCCGCCCAGCGGGCCGAGGCCGCCGGTATCGACGGTGCCGAATTACACTACACCCACGCCTACACCATGGCCTCGTTCCTGTCGGCCACCAATGATCGGGCCGACGGCTATGGCGGAGACTTGGAAAACCGTATCCGCCTGCCTTTGGAAGTCTTCAATGAAGTCCGGAAACGCACCGGCGCCAATTTCGCCGTCGGCTGCCGGTTATCCGCCGAAGAATGCATCGACGGCGGCAGCAGCTTGGACGATAGCTGTTATTTCGCCGCCGCGTTCGCCGCCGCCGGCATGGATTTTTTGTCCCTGTCCCGGGGCGGCAAGTTCGACGACGCCAAGCAGCCGCATGTTGGCGAGGCCGCCTATCCCTACACCGGGCGCAGCGGCTACGAATGCATGCCGGCCGCCATCTCCGATGAATTCGGCCCCTTTGGGCGCAACGTGGCCGCCGCCGCAGATGTGCGCGCCGCCATCCGCGCCGCCGGATATGAGATGCCGGTGATCGTCACCGGCGGCATCCACGGATTTCAACAAGCCGAGGGCATTCTGGCCCGGGGCGAGGCCGATGCCGTCGGCGCCGCCCGCCAAGGCCTCGCCGATCCCGATTGGTTCGAGAAAATCCGCCAGGGGCGCGGCGCCGAAGTGCGCCAATGCACCTATACCAATTACTGCGAAGGGCTCGACCAGAAGCACAAACAGGTCACCTGCAAGCTGTGGGACCGGGTTGATTTGGACGGCGAAGACGTCACGCGGACATCCGATGGCAAGCGCCGCACAACGGCCCCCGATTGGTCCTAACGCGTCCTTGCCCGCGCCCAAGCAGCCGCCTATCCTGATGGCGAAATATTGACTAGGATCAATGGCGCGGCGCTGGCGAGCCTTTATCATTTTGCCTTCGTTGCAACGCCAACAGCAAATCAGGTGAGGACAAAAAGAATGGAAAAACGGCATCAGGTATTGGTGGTCGGCGGCGGGCCGGTGGGCGCGTCGTTGGCGCTGGAATTGGGAATGCGCGGCATTTCGGTCGGCGTTGTCGAGCGCCGCACGAGCCCACAGCGTATCCCCAAGGGCCAGAACCTGACGCAACGGACCCTCGAGCATTTTTACTACTGGGGCATCGCCGATGAATTGCGCGCCGCCCGCGCCATGCCTGAGGGCTATCCCATCGGCGGCGTCACCGCCTACGGCAATTTGATGAGCGAATATTGGATCCAGCCGCCGCAGCGCGAAACCGTACGCGACTATTATTTCCAGGCCAACGAGCGCCTGCCCCAGTACCACCTGGAAGAGGTGGTGCGGAAACGCATGGCCGACTTTCCCAATATCGAGGTTCAATATGGCTGGGCGGCGGAAACGGTCGCCGCGGACCATTAAGGCGTCCGCGTGACCATCACCGAAGAAGGCGGACCCGGCCGTGAGACCATCGAGGCCGACTATGTGGTCGGCTGCGACGGCGCCCGCTCGGTGGTGCGCGACCAGGTCGGCATCGCGCGCTCGGGCTCCGATTTCGATCAATTGATGCTGTTGGCGGTGTTCCGCTCGAAGGAACTGCACAAGGGGCTGGAACGCTTTCCGCCGCGCTCCACCTACAATGTGCTGCATCCGGACTTGAAGGGCTATTGGCAGTTTTTCGGGCGCATCGATGTGGGCGAGGGCTGGTTTTTCCATGCCCCGGTGCCCGCCGACACGACCCGCGATAATTACGATTTCCACGGCCTCATCCAGGAGGTCGCCGGCTTCGCGTTTGCCGCCGAGTTTGACTATTTGGGGTTTTGGGATTTGGCCGTTTCGGTGGCCGAAGAATACCAAAAAGGGCGCGTCTTCATCGTCGGCGATTCGGCCCACAGCCACCCGCCTTACGGCGGCTTCGGCCTCAACAATGGCCTGGAAGACGCGGTCAATATCGGCTGGAAGCTGGCCGCCAAGCTGGATGGCTGGGGGACCGATGCGTTGCTGGGTACCTATTCCGAGGAACGGCGCCCCATATTCCGCGACACCGGCGAGGATTTCATCGCGGCGCGCATCAACAGGGACGCCGTGTTTTTGGAACGCTACAGCCCGGAAAAAGACGAAGAGGAATTTGCCCGGGTATGGAAGGAGCGCGAATATACCGGCGGCATGCGCGCCGAAATATATGTGCCCCATTACGAAGGCTCATCGGTGGTCATGGGTGAAAAGGGAGCTGTTTGCGGGGCCCATGGGGTGCACACCTTTACCGCCCGTCCCGGCCATCATTTGCCGCCGCAGCCTTTATCGTCGGGCCGCAACGTGTTCGAGGAACTGGATAGCGGCTTCAACCTTCTGGCCTTCGGCGCTGAGGACAAAGCGGTTCAGGAATTCGAGGCCGCCGCCAAGGCGCGCGGCATTCCCTTGAAATGCATCCGCGACAGCTTTGATGGGGGCCGCGAAAAATACGAGCAGCGCCTGATCCTGGTGCGCCCGGATCAATTTGTGGTCTGGACCGGCGATGCGGGCCCAAGCGATGCGGACGCGCTCATGGGCCAGGTGTCGGGGCAGGTGTCGGGGCAGGGCTAGAGGCGTCAGACGATAAGATTTTTGGTCATGGCGCGCACCCGTTTTTGCATATCGCCCGCCGAGAACGGTTTCGCAATGAACTGACTGACGCCCGCCGCCAGCGCCGCTTTGACGATTTCTATGGACGCGTCGCCGGACAAGATCAAAATGGGTATGGTCGCATTCACGGCGCGGATTTTTTCGACCAATTGCAGCCCGGTCATCTCCGGCATGACCCAGTCGCAGACCACGAAATTGACGAAATAGGCATCTTCTGCGAACAACGCCATGGCTTTGTCGCCGTCCAGGGCCCGCTCGATATGGCTCATACCCATGGATTGCAGGATCGTGGTCACGATGGACACAATCCCGGATTCGCTGTTGACGATCAGCGCGCCCATTTTCGCAAATCGTTTGTCGTCGTCGATCATATTCGCTCCAGCAATCACTTTGGCACAAGGTCGAGCCTCTAAACTATAAAATTATTTCGCCGCCGCAAAGCTGGAAGCCATCAAATATGCGAATTATTTTTTCAAGCGCCGCAATTTCCGCTTCTAGGCCCTTCAATGCCAAGGCGGAAACGGCCTATAATAGCGCCGGAGGCTAGCGGCATGGCGGGCACGGCGCCGGGCGGAGCGACCGCCCATATAGATACATTCGCGGCTGATCGATTGCCGGACCCTGACCTATGGCCGGCGTTCGATTTTACGGGCACGCCGGAGCTGGCGCAAATACCGGACCGGCTGAACGCCGCCGCCGAATTGCTGGACCGCAACTTCGCCCTTGGGCATGGCGCCCGCCCGGTGCTGCATCTGGACGATGTCAGCTGGAGCTATGACGATCTTTTGCGCCGCGCCAACCAGATCGCCGCCGTGCTTGTGGAAGATTGCGGATTGCGATCCGGCGCACGGGTGCTTTTGCGCGCGCCCAATACGCCGATGCTGGTGGCCTGCTGGCTGGCGGTCTTAAAGGCCGGCGGCATATGCGTCACCACCATGGCGCTCTTACGCGCCGGCGAATTGAAATATATCATCGAAAAAGCCGCCATCGCCCATGCCCTCTGTGATGTGGATTTCGCCGATGACCTGGAAGAAGCGCGCGCGCAAACCGAAGGGCTCAACCCGATCCTCTATTTCTCCGCCGCCGGTTCCAAGCCCGATGGCGCAACCTTGGAGGCCCTCGCCGACGCCAAGTCCGGCAGCTTTGCCAATGTGGATACCGCCGCCGACGATGTGGCGCTGATCGCCTTCACCTCGGGCACCACCGGCAACCCCAAAGGCACCATGCATTTCCATCGGGACCTGATCGCCGCCGCCGACTGCCTGCCCAGAACCATCGCCCGGGTTTTGCCCAGCGATATCATCACCGGCACGCCGCCGCTGGCCTTCACCTTCGGGCTTGGCGGGCTGACCCTGTTTCCCATGCGCTATGGCGCTTCCACCCGGTTCGTGACCGACAATGCGCCCGATGCCCTCCTGGCCGCCATTCAACAATACCGCATCACCCAGATTTATACGGCGCCCACCGCCTATCGGGTGATGGCCACCCTCGCGGCTGATTATGATTTGTCCAGCCTGCGCCTCGGCGTCTCGGCGGGCGAGACTTTGCCGAAAGCCACCTGGGAGGCGTTTTTCGAGGCCACCGGCATCCGCCTGATCGACGGCCTCGGCGCCACCGAGCTGCTGCATGTGTTCGTTGCCGCGGCGCCCGATAACATGCGCGCCGGATTTACCGGCACGGCGATCCCGGGATATCAGGCCCGCGTGGTGGACGCGGACGGCAAACAAGTGCCGGCCAACACAGCGGGGCTGCTGGCCGTCCGGGGGCCCACGGGTTGCCGCTATATGGACGACGAGGCGCGCCAAAAAGACTATGTGCGGGACGGCTGGAACTATCCCGGCGATATCTATGAACAGGACGAAGACGGCTACTTCCGCTATGTGAGCCGCGCCGACGACATGATCATTTCGGCCGGCTACAATATCGCCGGGCCCGAGGTGGAGGCGGCATTGCTGGAACACGCGGGCGTCGCCGAATGCGCGGTCGTCGGCGCCCCCAACGAAGCGCGCACCAATATCGTCAAGGCCTTCGTGGTGCTGCGGGATGGCGAAATGGTGGATGCCGAGGCGTTGCAGGATTTTGTCAAAGCCCACATCGCGCCCTACAAATACCCCCGCGCCATCGAGTTCGTTGCCGAGCTGCCCAAGACCCAGACCGGCAAACTGCAACGCTTTAAATTGCGAACATGAGGAAAAATAAATGAAAAATTCCACCAAATATATTTTGGTCGCCGGCGCCGTGGTGATCGTCGCCGGCGGCGTCATTGCCGGACACGGTGTATTCCATCCGGTTGGTTATCACAGAGCCGGATTTCACGGCGGTGGATTTCACGGCCAGGCCGGCTTTCGCGGCCAGCGCCTGTTCGCCGCCTTCGATACAGACAAGGACGACGCGCTCACCCAGCCCGAGGTGGACAAGGCGCGCCGCGTCCAGTTCGCCAAGTTCGACAAAGACGGTAATGGCAGCCTCGGCCTCGAGGAATTCCAAGCCTTGTGGCTGGACGTCACGCGCGAGCGCATGGTCGACCGCTTCCAGCGCCACGACGATGACGGCGACGCCAAGGTAACGCCCGAAGAGTTCAACAAGCGTTTTGGGCACATCGTCAGGCGGCTGGATACCGACGGCGACGGCAAAGTGACGCGGGCCGATCTGCGCGAACGGCGCGAACGGCGGCTATCGCGGCGCGGCCACCGGCGCGGCGGTTAGCCGCCTATCGGCAAGCCTTTTGCGCCAGCTATGCACATTGGCGCGCAACATCAGGGACGCCGGCGTCACCAATAATGTGAGCACGGTGGCAAAGCCGAGCCCGAAGACAATCGCCGCCGATAGCTGCGTCCACCATTGGGTCGAGGGCGCCCCGATGGTCACCGTGCGGGTGACAAAATCGATATTGGTGGACAGCATCATCGGCATCAGCCCCAAAATGGTGGTCGCCGTGGTCAGCAGCACCGGGCGCATGCGCTGGATGCCGGTGCGCAGGATGGCCTCCGCCGGGTCCGCATATTGGCCCTTCAAATGATCGAAGGTATCGATCAGCACGATATTGTTGTTGACCACAATGCCGGCCAGCGCGATGACCCCGACGCCGCTCATCACAATGCCGAAGGGCTGGCCGGTGGCCAGTAAGCCGATGAGCACGCCGATGGTCGACATGATCACCGCCGACAGGATCAAAAACGCCGAATAAAAACTGTTGAACTGGGTCACCAGGATGATGGCCATGATAAATAGCGCCACGCCAAAGGCTTTGGTGAGGAACGCCTTGGCTTTCTCCTGCTCCTCGTCCTCGCCCTTGAAGGTGATATCAACCGCCGGGCTGATATTTTGGGCCCTGATCCAGGATGCGATCTCGCGCACCTGTCCATCGGCAAGCACGCCCGGGCGCACATCAGCCTTCACCCAATAGGCGCGCTTCGCATCTACGCGGGTGATGGTGCTGACTTTTTGCTCGGCCGTCCGGGTCACGAAATTGGACAGCGGCACCAGCCCCGCATCGGTCGAGATTCTGATCCGGTCCAATTGCTTGATGGTGCGGTAATCGGCCGGATAGCGGACCCGGATTTCCACCTCGTCGTCGCTCTGGTCGGGGCGGAACGCATCGACCTTGATGCCGGCGGTCACCAGCTGCACCGCTTTGCCGATAGAGCGCACGTCGGCGCCGAACTTGGCCGCTTGCGCCCGATCGACGCGCAACGCCCAGGTGATGCCGGGCAAGGGCCGCGTATCTTCGACGTTGAACAGATCGGGCATGCTATCGAGCTTGGCCCGAATGCGCGCCACGACCGGTAACAGTAATGCCGCATCGCCGGCCGCGATCTGCAACTGCACCGGTTTGCCCACCGGCGGTCCCTGCTCTTCTTCGCGCACATCCACATGGATGCCGACCAGATCGGCCGTGCGCGCCTCGATATCGGAGAACACCTGTTTGGCCGGGCGGCGCAATTGCCAATCGATGAATTCCAGGGCGACGGTGCCGATGATGTCTTCGGCTTCCTGGGAATTTTCCTTGCGCCCGGTGCGGGTGTAGATGGTCTCAAACTCTTTCATGTCCAGGATGCGGCTTTCCACCTGGCGCATGAGGGTGTCTTTTTCGTGGATCGACAGATTGCCTCTGGCACGCACTTGAATTTTTGCGTTGGTCGGCTCGACCTCGGGGAAAAATTCAACGCCGTTGCCGTTGGCGGCATAGTACCACTGCACACCGATAAGCATGGCAAAGGCGGCCAGAACCACCTTGGCCGGATGGCGCAAGGCGACTTTCAGGACGCGCACATAAATGCCGGTAAAGCCCACCGCTTCATCGACGCTGCCGGTCTCGCCGGCGGCGATATTGCGCAATGATTTGGGATCGATGGCGCCCGGCTTGCCGAACAGGGCGCCGAGGGTGGGCACAAAAATTAATGCCATCAACAAGGATGCCGCCAGCGTAACAATCAACGTGACGGGCAGGAACTTCATGAACTCGCCGACCACGCCGGGCCAGAACAACAAGGGCAGGAACGCCGCCAAGGTGGTCGCCGTCGAGGCGATGATCGGCCAGGCCATGCGCTTGGCGGCGGCGGCGTAGGCGGCGGCGCGGGGCGCCCCCTCGATCATCTTGCGGTCCGCATATTCGGTCACCACGATGGCGCCGTCGACCAGCATGCCGACCGCCAATATCAGGCTGAACAACACCACGATATTGAGGGTCATGCCGAGGGTTGCCAGGGTCAGAATACCGATCAGGAACGAGCCTGGAATGGCGATACCGACCAGCCCCGCCGTCCGCAGCCCCAAAAAGGCGATGATGACGATCATCACCAGCAAGACCGCGCTGATCACGTTGTTCTGCAAATCCGCCAGCATGTTGCGGATGTCGTTGGACTTGTCCTGGGAGAAGGACACATCGACCGCTTGGCGCAAGGTCAGCGGCCAGGCCTTGCGTTCCCGCTCCACCACGGCGCGGATTTGGGCAATGGTGCTGATAATGTTTTCGCCGGTGCGTTTGGAAACCTCCAGCGCAATGGCGCTGCGCCCGCCTACCCGGGCAAAGCCCTTGGGGTCCTTGAAGCCGGCGCGCACATCGGCCACATCGCCGGCGCGCACGGTGCGGTCGCCGGCCACCACCACCGGCATGTTCATAATATCCTCGACATTTTCAAAGACGCCGGGCACGCGCACCGAAAAACGCCCAGCGCCGGTATCCTGGGCGCCGGCGGCGATCAGCAAGTTGTTGGCGCTCATCGCCGAGGTGACGTTCGCCGCCGAAATGCCATAGCTTTCCAGCTTCGCCGGATCGATCACCACCTCGACCATATCGTCGCGCCTCCCGGCGATCTCCGCCTTCAGGACGCTCGGAATTCCTTCGATGGCGTCCTGCAACTCCTTGGCCAAACCCAACATCGGGCGCACCGGCGTATCGCCGGACAGGATCACCGTCAGCACCGGGAACAGCGAGAAATTGACTTCCGATACGGTCGGATCCTCGGTCTCGTCGGGAAGCTCCGGCTTGGCCCGGTCCAGGGCTTCCCGCACATCGTCGAGGGCCTTGTCCGCATCGAAACCGGCATCGAATTCCAAGATCACATTGGCGCCGCCCTCATAGCCGTTCGACTTCATCTCCTTGACGCCTTCGATGACGCGCATCTCCTGTTCGATGGGGCGCGCGATCAGGCGGGTCGCATCGGCGGGCGAAATTCCGTCCAGCTTGGCCTTGACGAAGATGATCGGAATATTGATGTCGGGATCGGACTCTTTGGGGATATTGATATAGGAAACCGTGCCCGAAATGAGGACCAGCACCAGCGCCAAGACCACCGTCCGGGCCCGCCCAATGGCGGCATCGATAAGCGAAAATCCCATTAATCGCTGCCGCCGAGCTTCGAGACGGCGGCATCTTTATCGGGCAAAGTTTGCACCATTTCGCCGTTCTTGACGAATTCGTGGCCGACGGTGATCAGGCTTAACCGCTCGGCCAGCGCATCGCCCCGCCCGGTGATCCAGACGCCGGCGATATCTTCATCGATGACTTCAACGCTGTGAAAAGCAACGCGGCCCGCCGCGGATACAGTTTTCACGCCAACCGCACCGGCATCGGACAGGCCAAGCACCGCCGGGCTAACCTTGTGCGCGCTGACCGGCGGCAGCGGGATGGATATCTCGGCGGTCATGCCGGCGACCATGGCACGGTCCCGGTTGGAAACCTCCACTTCGATTTTAAAGGTGCGGGTGGTCTCGTGGGCTTCGGAGGCAACAAAGCGGATGACGCCTTGCCCCGTGGCGCCGTTGACCAGCTTGACCCGGGCCTGCATGCCTTGGCGGATCGCGCCGATATTCAATTCGGATACATGGCCGGCGATACGGATCGGCGTTAAATCGATAAAAGTCGCCACCGGGTTGCCGATTTTCACGAAATCGCCCACCTCGACGAGGCGCTGATCAAGAACCCCGGCGAAGGGCGCGGCGATCACCGTGCGCGCGCGCTCTACGGATGCGCGGGCGTGCCCGGCCTTGGCTGTTTCCAGAAAGGCCTCGGCCTCGGCCAGCTTTACCTTGGAGCGGAACTTGCGCGCCGACAATTCGCGGGCCGCCTGATATTCGATACGGCGGTGGCGGAGCACCGCCTCGGCCTCGGCCAGGCGCGCCTTGCGGTCGTCCATGGCGAGCCGGACGATGGGCTTGCCGCGTTCGATGCGGCTGCCTTCGATGGCGGGAACGGCCACAATGCGGCCCGCCGTTTCGGCCTTCAACGATACTTTGCGCGACGCCTCGGTGCGCCCCAGAAACACCAATTGGCGGGAGCGTAGGTTCGCCACCGATGTGCGCACCCGCACCTTGGGCGCTGCCCGCTTTTTGGTTACTGCGGATATTTCCGGCTCCGCAACGGTTGCCTGATCAAACTGCCCCGATCCGATCCAGACAATGGCGGCGGCGCCAACCACCATGGCGATGATATAAGATGCCCTCACGAGGCGGCTCCAATCTTGTCCTTGGCCGTTTTACCGTCCAGAAATTCGTCGCCGTGTTCTTCCAGATAGCGCACGGCGGTCTCATAGATGGCGAGGCCGAAGCCATGCACGAACTGGCGCCCGAAGCCTTCCGAAGACGTGTCCAATTCATGCAGCCCGGCCAGAACCTTGGTGTAATGGCCGCGATATTTTTCCAGCACCCGGGCCCGCTGATCGCCTGAGAGCTTATGGCCGAAGAACATCATCACCAGCGCCTCGGAGCGGATATGGTCGATAGCCGGCTCCTCGTGCAGGGCAACCGCCAAAACCTCGCGCCCTGCGTCGGTAATCGCATACACCTTCTTCGCCGGGCGCCCGTCCTGTTCCTCGTGGCGGCAGGTCGCATGGCCCGCCGCCAGCAATTTGTTCAGGGCCGGATAGATGGAGCCGAAACCGGCATCATAGAAATGGCTGAACGGCCCTTCTTCGAAGAGCTTTTTAATCTCGTAACCGGTTGCTTCACCCATGGAGAGCACACCTAGACAAATGGAACGAGTATCCATAATAGAATCCTTAAGCCGGAGGTTATGTGAGGTAGTTCACATATATATCAATTAGATATATAGTCAAGGGACATATATCGGTTGGATATATATCGACACCCCACACGTCATACCCCTGCTTGACCGGGGTATCCAGGGCGGCTGGGCAGGAGCATTTACCCCTTGCAAACCGCGCGCTACAGACTATTTAATAAGCAACACTTTTGAACAATTTGAATAGTGGAATTTGGTCCCACACCGGGCGGCGGCGGGTTGGTGGGCCGTACATTTGTGATAATGCGCCGTGAAAAACCGTAAGGAACCGTAAGGAACCGTAAGGAATGCTCATGAACCGGTATGGTCGTTTTTGGCAAAATGTGTCGCACGAGATTATGAATTTGATACTCGTTAAAGAAGAAAATAGGATTTAACACAGAGGACACAGAGAACACAGAGAAGGAAGAGGAGAGGAAGGCGCTGCGCGCGGCAAAAATCTCTGTGACCTCTGTGACCTCTGTGACCTCTGTGTCCTCTGTGTTGAAAACTTCTTGGCTGAATCAGGCCGTTCGACCTGGGCCGGAATTGCGCTAGACTGACGGAAATTGGGGGAGGAGAAATCATGTTTGGATCGGAATTGATGGCCGCCGCAGTGGACCGCCAGGGCGTGAAAACCGTGTTCGGGCTGCCCGGCCATCTGGAAAGTTTTTTCGGCGCCCTGCAGATGCGCGATATGCGGCTCATCAATATGCGCCACGAAGCCGCCGTGGTGACCGCCGCCGATGGCTATGCCCGTGCCAAGCGCGGCATCGGCGTGGCTTGCGTTACCGCCGGGCCGGGGCTCGCCAACGCCATCGGCGGGCTGGCCACCGCCTATGATGCGGGCGTGCCGGTCCTGTTGTTTTGCGGGCGCAATCCGTTCGATCTGTTGGATGCCGGCCCGCATCAGGAGCTGGACCATATGGCCATGGCGAAACCGCTGCTCAAATGGTCGGCCACCATCCATGATGCCACCCGCATCGCCGAATATGTGGACATGGCCTGCCGTATCGCCCTCGCGGGACGCCCCGGCCCGGTCATGCTGGAAGTGCCCCGGGATGTGGCCGGCGCAAAAATCGACGAAGAACTGGCGGCGCGCTTTTTGGGGCCCCTGCCCGCCGCCCAGGCTGCGGCGCCGGGCAGCGATGCGATTAAACATGCGGCCGAATTATTGATGCAGGCCGAGCGGCCGATGATCCTGGCCGGCGCCGGCGCTTGGTGGGGGGATGCAGGCGACGGTCTGCGCGCCCTCGCCCATGATTTCCGCATTCCGGTGATGGCCCATTGCGAGGCAAGGGGGCTGGTGGCGGAAGACGGCGCGGTCGGCTTTTCCTACGCCTTCGGCCATCCGGCGGCCAAGGACGCAGACCTGGTGATGGTGGTCGGCCAGAAACTGGGCAGTTCCGTTTCCTATGCCGCGCCGCCCTATTTTGCCGCAGACGCCACCTTCATTCAGATCGATGCGGACGGCGCCGAGATCGGCCGCAACCGGGCCATCGCGGCGCCGGTGGTTGGTGATCCGGGCGCCGCGTTGCGTGCCATTGCCGCGGAATTGGCCGGCACCCACAACACCCCCAAGGACCCAAGCTGGGTCGCGGACGGGTTGGCCGAGCGCATCGACGCGCTGGATGGCGTTGGCCGCGCCGAAGACGGCCCGGTGCACCCCTTGCGCATGGCCAGGGAATTGTCGGCGCGCATGCCCGACGATGCCATTTTCATCGGCGACGGGGCCAACTGCCTCAACTGGTTCAAGGCCGAAGTGAAGGTGCAATCGCCCCTGGGCTGGCTGGACCAGGACCCGCTCGGCTCCATGGGCGTCGGCTTGCCACTGGCCATCGGCGTGGTCGCGGCGGGCCAGGAAACCGGCGCGGAGAGGCCCGTGTTTGCCGCTGTCGGCGATGGCGCCTTGGGCCAGTATCTGGGCGAGCTGGCAAGCGCGTCCTTGCACAATATTCCGCTGTTCCTCACAGTCCCCAACGACGGCGGCTGGGGCGCCAGCCGCAACATCACCAAGCGTTTGTTCAAAAGCCAGTTCGGCGTCAATACCGCCCAAAGCCGCTATGATCTGGTGGCCGAAGGTTTGGAATGCCATGGCGAGATCGCCGCCAGCCCGGCCGAGGTTGGCCCGGCGTTCGACCGCGCCCTTGCCGCCGTCTCCAAGGGCAAGACGGCGCTGGTCAATGTCCTGTCGGACCCGGCGGCCGGCGATTTGCGCGCCGATCCCAAATTTCAGATGGCGCCGTTCAATCATGCCTACCACGCCAAAATCTCGCGGCGGCATGGGCTCGCGGCAGACTGAGGACAGAAGACAGAGGACAGAGAGGACAAAGGACAGCCTACAACCCGCGCGCCCCGCTCGTCCCTTCCCCCCTGGTGGGGGAAGGTTAGGTTGGGGGGGGGACGCGTTAAAATCGAAGCATTTCTATTGGGAGAGTATCTAAATGAATTTGAGAAAAATCCCGCGCTGCGGGATGGAGGTTTCGGCGGTCGGCATCGGCTGCAATAATTTCGGCAACCGCTCTACGCCGGAAGAATCCAAAGCCGTTATCGAGCGGGCGCTGGATATGGGCATCACGTTGTTCGATACCGCCGACGGCTATCCGTTGGGCAACCGGGGGGCGTCGGAAACCATCATCGGCGAGACCTTGGGCGCGCGGCGCAAAGACATCGTGCTGGCCACCAAGTTCGGAATCCGGTTCAACGACGAGATGCGCGGCGGCGCATCCCGCGCCTATATCATGCGCGCCGTGGAGGCCAGCCTGACCCGGCTGCAAACCGATTGGATCGATCTGTACCAGTTGCATATTCCCGATGCCTCGACGCCCATGGAAGAAACCTTGCGCGCGCTCGATGATCTGGTGCGCCAGGGCAAGGTCCGCTATATCGGCAATTCCAACTTCTCCGCCTGGCAGATGGTGGACGCCGACTGGACAGCCAAGGCAAACGGACTGGCGCCGTTCGTATCCTGCCAGAACGAATATTCCCTCCTCAACCGGGAGGTGGACCGGGAATTGCTGCCGGCCATGGCCGAATACGGCTTGGGCTTCTTGCCGTTTTTTCCCCTCGCCAGCGGCTTGCTGACCGGCAAGTACCGGCGCGGCACCAACGCGCCGGAAGGCACCCGCTTCAACAAAACCAAGATGCTGGGCGATCGTTTCATGACCGACGAAAACTGGGACATGGTCGAGGCCTTAGGGGCATTTTGCGATGCGCGCGGGCACACAATGCTGGAACTGGCGTTCTCCTGGCAGCTCGCCAACCCCACCGTCTGGAGCGTTATCGCCGGCGCCTCCTCACCGGAACAGGTGGACGCCAACGCCGCCGCCGCCGAGTGGGAATTGACGAAAGAGGAGCTGGCCGAGATCGATCAAATCACCAACCCGCCGGTCGGCCCAGGGCATGGATAAAAATCGGCAACCGGCCCTGGCAATTACTGGTAACCAGCCCCAAATAACAGCTATGAGCGACAACCCATACATGAAGACCTGGCGCGCCGCCGATAGGTCGGACGTCGATGGAGACGGCGCCAACGCCGCCAACAAGGCCTGGTGGGAACGGGCCGCGATGACCTATGAGGATTGGTCTTCGGCGGACCGGGAGCCCCAAAACAAAGCGCATTTCGAAGCCATCAACCGCGCCTATTTGTCGCAAAATCCGTTCCTCGCGGATTATTTTCCAGGCCTGGATTTGAGCGGCAAGCGGGTGCTGGAAATCGGCTGCGGCATGGGCAGCGCCATCATCAATTTAAAAGGGCGCGGCGCCGCAACCGTTACCGCCATCGATCTGACCGAAAAGGCGGCCGCATTTTCGAAAGCCAATCTGGCCCATTTCGGTATCGAGGCCGAAATCCGCCAGATGGATGCGGAGCAAATCACCTTCGCCGATGCCAGTTTTGATTTCCTCTATTCCTGGGGGGTCATCCATCATTCCGAAAACACCGATCGGATCCTCGATCACATTGCCCGGGTCTTGGCGCCCGGCGGGCGCGGCATGATCATGGTCTATAACCGCAACTCGCTGCGCTATTACCTGAAAGGGCTCTACCAATTGTTTGGGCGCGGCCTGATCTTCAAGGGCGAGAGCTTAGGTAGCGCGCAGAAATATTTTACCGACGGCTATTTCCACACCCACTACAGCCCGGCGGAGTTCGAAGCCATCTTGAAATCCAAGGGCCTTCTGCCGGAGAAAACCAGCCTCAGCCACATGGCCAAGCGCTATATCCCGTTCATGCCTACGGCCATCGATAATTTTCTCAAACGCAAATTCGGCTGGCTGCTGGTGGCCGAGTTTTCGAAACCATAAAAACCCAAAGAGGCCCAAAATGGAAATCAATATCCCCGGCGTGCAGGCCGAAGTGACCGAAGCCTTCTGGCAATATGACCGCGCGCTCCTGGAGAACGATATCGACACGGTCATCAACCTGTTTTGGGACAGCCCGCACACGCTCCGCTATTCGCCCGGCGGAATGCTCTACGGCATCCAGGAAATCAAGGATTTTCGCCAGACCCAGCGCGGCACGCCGCTCTTGCGCGAGGTTACCAAGCTGGTGGTCACCACCTTTGGCCGCGATTACGGCACCGCAAATTGCGAGACAAGACGCACCGACACCGGCGCCGTAGGCCGCCAAAGCCATAGCTGGGTGCGCTTGGGCGAAGGCTGGCGCATCGTTGCCGCCCAAGTCTCGGTACCGCTCAAAGGCTAGTGCTGCGCTGCCGTGGCCTGATTCTCTACTCGGCGGCTTGGCGCGCGCCGATGATGCCCAACAGATCGTCGGTCGAATGCACGTCGCCGAAGACGGAAATGAAATTGCGCATGGTGGCTTCGTGGAATTCATCGGCGTAGGCGGCGTTGCCGTCGGAGACCATGATGGTCCGGAAGCCCACCATCATGGCGTCGCGGGCGGTGGATTCGCAGCAGACATTGGTGGCGACGCCGGTGACCAGGATCGTCTCGATGCCGCGCGCCTTTAAGAGCGCTTCCAGATCGCCGCTGGGCGCTTTCAAAAAGGCGCTGTAGCGGGCTTTGGTGAATTGGACGTCGCTATCGGCCACCTCCAATTCGGGCCAAATCTCAAAGGCCGATTGGCCGGGCACCATCACCTTGCGCCGGTTGGCGGCGCCGTCGGCGGAATGGGTTTCGTAGAAATTGCTCCAGCTCTCGTTGGCTTCCTCGGTCGCCTCGGTGACGATCCAGACCACGTGACCGCCGGCAGCCCGCAAGCCCGACGCCAGCCGGTTGATATTGGGGGTGATTTCCCTTGCTTGGGCACAGCCGGTGCGCTCGTCCTGGGAGACAAAATAATTCTGCATATCGACCACCAAGAGCGCCGTGGTTGCCGGATCGAATTTGTCATAAGGGTGCAGGTGCCCGCGCCGCCGGATGATGGCGTCGGCCATTTCCTGAGTAATCTCGAATGTTTGCATGTGACCGCTCCCAAATCCCTGTTCGGGCCTATTAAACATGAGGCGCACAAAAATGAACAGGGGCCTTCAAGCCAACTGGCAATTGCCGCTCCAAGCCGCTATCGTTTGCGTACATTCAGGAGAAGTCCATGGACCAGAAATCGAGCCCCGCCACCAGCGACCGCCGCAACTTCAATCGGCACGAAGATTTGCGCGACCTTCTCGTCCGCTTCCAGGAGATCGGCGAGCTGGAAGTGATCGAGGGCGCCGATTGGAATTTGGAGATGGCCGCCGTCGGCGAGCTGGTCACGGCGCATAAACCGGGCCGCGCGCCGGCGCTTTTGTTCGACGACATCCCCGGCTACCCGAAGGGCTTTCGGGTGCTGTCCGGTGCCGCCAATTCCTATAAGCGGCTGGCCATTGTGCTTGGCCTGCCGGAACCCGAAACCGCCATTTCGTTTGTGCAATCCTACCGCGACCGCATGAAGACCGATTTCGAGCTGATCCCGCCGGAAGAGGTCAAGACCGGCCCGATCATGGACAATATACAGCGCGAGGACGAGGTTGATCTGTTAAAATTTCCGGCGCCCTTCATCCACGAATATGACGGCGGGCGCTATATCGGCACCGACGATATCGTCATCATGAAGGACCCGGACACCGGCTGGATCAACGCCGCCACCTACCGCATCATGGTGCATGACGAGAAAACCGCCGGCATCTGGATTTCGCCGGGCAAGCATGGCCGCTTCATCCGCGAGAAGTATTTCGAAAAGGGCGAGCCGTGCCCGGTGGTCGTCTGCTGCGGCCAGGACCCGCTATTGTTTCTGGCCGGCCATGCGGAGATCGATCATGAATTGTCGGAGTTCGATTACGCCGGCGGCCATCGCGGCTTCCCGTTCGATGTGATCCCGTCGGAATTGCACGGCCTGCCGATCCCGTCCCACGCCGAGATCGCCTTCGAGGGTGAGATTTACCCGGACGAAGCCCGCACCGAAGGCCCGTTCGGCGAGTTTATGGGATACTATGCCTCGGAAGCCAGCCCACAGCCGATCATCAAGGTGCGCCGGGTCTATCACCGCGATGATCCGATCCTGACCATGGCCATCCCGTCGCGCCCGCCGGCCAACTTCACCTTTGCCAGGGGCGCGGTGAAATCGGCGATGATCTGGGACGAGGTGGAAAAGGCGGGCTTGCCCGGCGTCGCCGGTATCTGGTGCCACGAAGCCGGCGCCGGGCGCATGTTCAACGTCATTTCCATCACCCAGATGTATCCCGGCCACGTCAAACAGGCCGCCCATCTGGCCGCCAACTGCCACGCCGGCAACTATGCCGGGCGCTGGGTGGTGGTGGTCGACGAAGATATCGATCCATCGAACCTGTTCGATGTGGTCTGGGCCATGTCGACCAGGTGCGATCCGCCCAACGATACCGAATTTACCCGCAACGCCTGGTCGACACCTCTGGACAGCATGCTGCAGGGCCCGCCATACACGAACAACCGGGGCATCATTGATGCCTGCCGGCCTTGGGGCTGGAAAGACGATTTCCCCAAAGTTGCGGAATCGAGCCCCGAATGGAAAGACAAGGTGCGCGCCAAATACCCGCACCTTTTTGAATAATATTGGAAAATGTTCAAGAGACATTTGGTTTTTTCCGTGCTAGATATTTGGATACCAATCAAGAGCAACAGCCTTATTACTATTTATACTAGAAAGGGAGATTCACGATGAATACGAAAACAAAATTCCTGGCCGCCGTGGCGGCCACCGCCGTTTTCGCCGCGGCAGCTCCGGCGGACGCCCAACAGGCGATCCGTATCGGCACCTCCAGTGTCGGCAGCAACTTCTACATCCAGGGCGTCGGCGTCGGCGAAGTGATCAACAAAAAGGCCGGTATCAATACGTCGGTGCAGGCGGTCGGCGGATCGGCCGCCACCGTGCGCGGCCTGGGCGCCGGCAAAATCGAGTTTGGCATGGCCAATTCGTTTGCCGCCGTCACCGGTTACCGGGGCACCTTCTCGTTCAAGAAATCCGGTCCGGTGAAGAATCGCCTGGTCGTGCAGGGCGGCGCCAACCACCGCGCCGTCGTATTCACCACTGGCAAGGGCGTCAATGGGCCCAAGGATCTGGAAGGCAAAACCTTTATTGGCAAGCGCCGTCCACTGCCCGAACTGGAGCTGATCACCAAGGCCATGTTCAAGGTCTATGGCGTCGATGCCTCTAAGGTGAAAGTGGTCGGAACCACAAATACCGGCCAGGTCATCAAGAACCTGATCGTCGGCAGCGTCGCCGGCGCCGCGGTTCCGCTGGGACGCAAGGCGGCCAACATGCAAAAGCCATTCTCCGATGGCAAGTTTACCTTCTTCCATCCCAGCAAGGCCAAACGCGATGCCATGCTGAAGCTGCTGCCGCCGCTAATCTTCGGGCGCACCTTCGATACCGAAAGCTTCGTCGGCTTGAAGAAGGAAATCCACGTTTTTGCCATGAACACATTGTTCCTGACCGCCGCGAAGACGTCAGCCGACACGGTCTATAAAGTGACCAAGGCGATCGTCGAAAATACCGCGCTGATGAAAACCTATCACCGCGAGCTCGCCAACTGGACGGCCAAGAACAGCCTGAATAACTTCCAGCTTCCGTTCCATGCGGGCGCCATTAAGTATTACAAGGAAAAAGGCATGTGGACGCCGGCCATGGAGGCGCAGCAGAAGAAACTCCTGTAAGGGTATTGCAAAGATCGAACGGCGGCCATATTCGGCCGCCGTTCCTTTTATTGGGTATTTGTGACCATGTATAAGTCGACCAGGTATAAATTCCTATGGCCATGAACAGATCGAAATGGATTGTCGGGTTCACGACGGTTATCGCCGTCTATCATTTCTTTTCCATCGCCCAGATCCATACCTTCCTCGGCCTGTTCGTGCCCGCCAACGTGCATCTGGCGATCAGCATTTCTTCGGCCATGATCTTGATTTTCCTATTGCTGCCGGCGTTCGGCAAAAAGCACGGCGAAGATACCGAGGCCGAGGGCCGCTTCCGCCCGGTGCCCTGGTACGACTGGTTGTTGATCGCGTCGGGCCTAACCGGCGCCGGCTTCGTGGTCTTCTTCCACGAGACCGTCCTTGATTACGGCGAATATGGATTCTTGGACACCAAAGGCATCATCCTCGCCACCATGCTGGCCATTCCGGTACTGGAAGCGGTACGCCGGACAACCGGTTGGGCGCTGCCGATCATCATCATGATTTTTGTCGGCATTACGGTCTTTCAGAATTTTCTGCCCGGGCTCTTGTACGGTCACGGATTTGCCGTCTCCAACTTGCTTTATAGCGCCTATATGGGCGATGCCGGCATCTTCGGGCTGCCGCTGGGTATCGCCGCCAACATCGTCATCGTGTTTTTGATTTTCGGCGCCATGATGGAGGGCGCCGGCGCCAGCCGCTGGTTCATGGAAATGGCCCTGGCGCTGACCGGCTGGTCCAGGGGCGGACCCGCCAAGGCCGCCGTTGTCGCCAGCGCCATGTTCGGCTCGATCTCCGGCTCGCCGTCGGGCAACTCGGCGACCACCGGCGTCTTTACTATCCCGATGATGAAAAAGATCGGCTACACCCCCGCCTTCGCCGCCGCCGTCGAGGCGGTGGCATCGACCGGCGGCATCATCCTGCCGCCGGTGATGGGCGCCATCGCCTTTATCATGGCGGAATGGATCGACACCACCTACACCGCCATCGTCATCGCCGCCGCGGTGCCGGCGATCCTCTATTTTCTGATCGTCTTCGTCTCCGTGCATTTGCAGGCGCGCAAAGACGGCATCGAGGCCCTGCCGCGATCCGAATTGCCGAAGTTCTGGCCGGTGTTTATCCGCGGCTGGTATTATCTGATGCCGATCGGCGTGTTGATCTATTTCCTGGTCATCAAGACCTTCCCGCCCGGCATCGCCGGCATCTACACCTGCGGCGCGGTATTCGCCACATCATTCCTCGCGCCGCGCGAGTTCTGGCTGACGCCGGCGCGCCTTGCCAAGGCCTTCGATGAAGGCGTCCGCCGCTGGATCACTGTCGCCGCCATCACCGCCGCCGTCGGCATCATGATCGGCGCGCTGGAGCTGTCCGGCGTCGGCATTAAGGTGTCGCGCTTCATCGTCGATCTGGCCGGCGGCGATTTGACCATGACGTTGATTTTGGTCGGGCTGGTCAGCCTGATCGTCGGCATGGGTCTGGACGCGACGCCCGCCTATATCACCCTGGCGACGCTGATGGCGCCGGCGCTGATCCAATTGGACGTGCCGCCGATGGCCGCCCATCTGTTCGTGATCTATTGGGGGCTGGCCTCGTTCTACACGCCGCCAACCTGTATCGCGGTGTTCATTACCGCCAGTATCGCCGGCTCCAAAGTTTGGGCGACCGGCTGGGAAGCCGTGCGCTTAGGCATCGCCGCGTTCCTGATCCCGTTCGCCTTTGTCTTCAATAACGGGCTTTTGCTGCAAGGCGGCCTCGAACAGATCATCACCGGCGTGAGCACTGCCGTCATCGGCGCGATCTTATTGGCCGGCGGCATAAGGGGCTATATGTTCGGCCTTCTTAACGTGCTGCAACGGCTGGTGCTGTTCGGCGGCGGCTTGCTTCTTATCGCGCCGGGCGTAATGTGGCCACTGATCGGACTAGGGGCGTCGGCTCTGGTATTGCTGCCCAAAATTTCCCAGCTTAGAGTGTCCGGAGAAAACACCTAACGCCAAACAGGCCGCCCAATCCCAAGACCGCAACCCGGACACCGCAACTTCAATTCCCAAGGATGTAACCCGAATGACACAGGCTTTGAGCGTTCGCCTTGCCGCAGACATTGGCGGCACCTTTACCGATATCGCCGCCTTCGATGAGGAAACCGGACGCCTGAGCTTCGGCAAAAAACCTTCGACGCCCGACGCCCTGGTGGACGGCATCGAAATGGGGGTTGGCGAAGCCGGCACCAAATTCGCCGAGGCCAATCTGTTTCTGCACGGCACCACCGTCGCCATCAACACCATACTAGAGCGCACCGGCGCCAATACCGCCTTGGTGATCACCGAGGGCTTTCGCGACGTTTACGAGATCGGCCGCGTCAACCGGCCCGACGCCTATAACCTGTTTTTCAAAAAACACGTGCCTCTGGTGGAGCGGGCGCTGCGCTTCGAGATCAACGAGCGCATGTATGCCGAGGGCGAAGTGTACCGGCCGCTCATCGATGCAGAGGTGGAGGCGTTGGCCGAAAAGCTGGGCGCCATGGGCATCGAGGCGACCGCCATTTTGTTTTTGCATTCCTATCGCAACCCGGATCACGAAATACGCGCCAAGGCCATCTTCGAGCGCATCAACCCCGATATGTTCGTCACCGTCAGTCACGAATTGAGCCAGGAATACCGGGAGTTTGAGCGCGTCTCCACGGTCGCCGCCAACGCCTATATCGGGCCCAAGGTGCGCAGCTATTTGAGCGGCATCGAGGAACGCATCACTGGCGAAGGTTTCGGCGGATCATTCCTGGTAGTGCAGTCGACGGGCGGGCTCTACGAGGTGGCGCAGGCCAAAAGCGATTGCGTGCATATGCTGGAATCGGGGCCCGCTGCCGGCGTCATCGGCACCAAGGCGCTGTGCGACGTTCTTGAAATCGAAGACGCCATCTCGTTCGATATGGGCGGCACCACGGCCAAGTCCGGTGTCATATCGGGCGGCGTGCCGCTGACCACCGGCTCGGCCTTGATCGGCGGCTATGATCAGGCATTGCCGATCCAGGTAGCGATGATGGATATCGCCGAGGTCGGCACCGGCGGCGGCTCCATTGCCCATTTGAGCGACGGCGGCTCGCTCCGGGTCGGCCCGGAAAGCGCCGGCGCGCACCCCGGTCCGGTCTGCTATGGCCTGGGCGGGACGGAACCCACCGTCACCGACGCCAATCTGGTGCTTGGCCGGCTGGCCGCCGACCGCTTCCTCGGCGGCGATATGCAATTGGATGCCGCCGCCGCCGAAGCGGCCATCATAAAACGCATCGCCGATCCGCTGGGCATGGATGTGATCGCCGCCGCCGACGGTATCTTGAAGATCGCCGCCACCGCCATGTCTTATGCGGTCAAAGCGGTGTCCACCGAGCGCGGCCTGGATGCCGCCAGTTTCGCCATGGTCGCCTTCGGCGGCGCCGGGCCGTTGCACGCCTCCGACGTGGCCCGCGAGATCGGCATGGGCCGCATTATCATTCCGCAAGCGCCGGGACATTTTTCCGCCTTCGGCATGCTGTTTTCCGATCTCCGCTACGACTATGTGCGCACCTGGCCGATCCGGCTGGCCGACGTCGATTTTGCCGATATCGAGCCGATCTACGAGGAAATGGAAGATTCCGGGCGCGCCGCTATTGAACGCACTTCGATCAACGCCGGCGAGACCGTAATCCAGCGGGCCGCCGATATGCGCTATGTGGGCCAGGAGCACGCGGTCACCGTCGATCTGTCCCTGGCATTGTTTGAAACCCAGGACCGGGACGGCATCAAAGCCGAGTTCGACCGGGTTCACGAGATCCGCTACGGCACCTCGGCGCCCGCCGAGCAGGCGGAAATCGTCAGCTTGCGCAGCGCCGTCACCGGCACCATGCAAAAGCCGCCGCTGGAGCCCATCGAAACCGGCACCGAGGCGCCAATCGATGCGGCCAAGGCGGGCAGCCGGCGCATCTATTTCGGCGAGGAAGCCGGTTTTATCGATACCCAAGCCTATGACCGCAGGCATTTGCTGGCCGGCAACCGCATCGAAGGACCGGCGGTGATCGACGAGCACGCCTCGACGACGCTGATCGAGCCGGGAGATTTTGCCATCGTGGATGGCTACGGTAATCTGGTGATATCGGTGCACGGGATCAACGCCTGATGGCGGAAGCTGCCCACGCCGCCAGCACCCCAGCCACCAATCCGGTGATCACCGAGATTGTGCGCAACGGCGTCATCGCCGTGACCGGGGAGATGAAGTCGAACCTCATGCGCACGGCCTATAACACCATCATCTATGAGGCGCTGGACTTCACCGTCGGCCTGTTCACCCGGGACGGCGCCACCATATCCATCGGCATTGGCCTGCCCATGTTTATCCGCGGCATGTCGGAAACCGTGAAGGCAAAGATCGCCCATTTCGGCATCGATAACATCCACCCCGGCGACATCATGGTCACCAACGATGCCTATACCACCGGCAGCCACCTCAACCACGTCACCTTCACCCTGCCCATCTTTCACGGCGGCGAGCTGATCGCCTTTGCCTGCTGCATGGGCCATTGGATCGATATCGGCGGGCGCCTCGGCAGCATCACCACCGATATTTTTTCCGAAGGTCTGCAAATTCCGATCTGCAAATATGCGGACAAGGGCGTGGTCAATAAATTCCTGGAAGACGTTATCGTCATGAACGTGCGCATTCCGTCCCGGGCCATGGGTGATCTGCGCGCCCAGCTTACCGCCATCAAGACCGGCGAGCGGCGCTTTTTGGAACTGGTGCAACGCTACGGGGCGGACGCCATCGAGCAATCCATAGAAGCCATCATGGACAATGCCGAAGCGGCGGCCCGCAAGCGCACATTGGCGATCCCGGACGGCACCTATGAGGCGGAATCCTTCATGGACGACGACGGCATCGATATCGGCAAAAGGATACCGATCAAGGTCCGGGTTATCGTCAAGGGCGACGCCATGACCATCGATTTGACGGAAATTTCCGACCAGGTGCGCGGCTTTTACAATTCCGGCATCACCACCGGCTACGCCTGCACCCAGGTGGCGTTCAAATGCCTCACCTCGCCCACCGATTATCCCATCAATGACGGCGCCTTTCGCAACCTGACGGCGATCGTGCCGCCGGGTAAGGTGGTCAGCGCCGTCCGCCCAGCCCCCATGCGCGCCTGGATGACGTTTCCGATGACGGTGATCGATACCGTCTTCAAGGCCCTGGCGCCGGTGATCCCGGACCGGGTGATCGCCGGCCACCACGCCGATCTGCTGATCGCCCAGTTCAACGGCATCAACCCCCGCACCAACGAGTTTTTTATTGCCTCGTTCGGGCCGCTGGGCGGCGGCTGGGGCGCCAAGCAATCAGAGGACGGCGCCAGCGGCGTGGTCTGCATCAACGACGGCGACACCCACAACAGCCCCAACGAAATGGTCGAGGCAAAATATCCGGTGCTGGTGGAGCGCTTCGGCCTGATCGACGATTCCGGCGGGCCGGGTCTGCACCGGGGCGGGCTCGGCGTCGAGCGGGTGACCCAGGCGCGCGGCGATTTCATGGTCAACACCCAGATCGACCGCATGCATTGCGCCCCCTGGGGCCTGAACGGCGGCGCCGAGGCCAGCGGTAATTCGGTGGCGCTGCGCTTAGAAGGCGAATGGAAGGAAGATTTCCCCAACGCCAAGGTGATGACCGCGTTCTTGAAACCGGGCGAAGCGTTCCGGCTCCGATCCGGCGGCGGCGGCGGTTTCGGCGCAGCCATTGAGCGCGATCCCCATCTGGTGCATAGCGACGTTACGCAAAGCTATGTATCGGTCCAATCGGCGCGCGCTGACTACGGCGTGGTGATCGCGCCTGAAAGCCTGGAACTGGATTTACAAGCAACCGAAAATTTGCGCGCCGAAATGGCGGCGGAACAAAAAGGCGGCCCATCATGAGCGAGACAAAATATCCGGCCACCAACCCGGTGACCACCGAGATCGTGCGCAACGGCGTCATCGCCGTGACCGAGGAGATGAAGACCAATCTCATGCGCACCGCCTATAACACCATCATCTACGAGGCGCTGGATTTCACCACCGGGCTGTTCACGGCGTCCGGCGAGACCATTTCCATCGGCATCGGCCTGCCCATGTTTATTCGCGGCATGTCGGAAACGGTGAAGGCCAAGCTGAACCATTTTGGGGCCGAGAACATCCATCCCGGCGACATCCTGGTCACCAACGATGCCTACACCACCGGCAGCCACCTCAACCATGTTACCTTTTCCCTGCCCGTATTCGAAGACGGCGAGCTGATCGCTTTTGCCTGCTGCATGGCCCATTGGATCGATATCGGCGGCACATTGGGCGGCATGACCACCGACATCTTTTCCGAAGGGCTGCAAATCCCGATCTGCAAATATGCCGACAAGGGCGAGGTGAACACGCTGCTCGAAGACATCATCCGCATGAATGTGCGCATCCCGTCCCGGGCCATGGGCGATCTGCGCGCCCAGCTTACCGCCATCAAAACCGGCGAGCGGCGCTTTTTGGAACTGGTGCACCGTTACGGCAAGGACCCCGTGCTGCAATCCATATCCGCTATCATGGACAATGCCGAGGCGGCCGCCCGCAAGCGCACTTTGTCGATCCCCGATGGCGTTTATGAGGCCGAGAGCTATATGGACGACGACGGCGTCAGCGTCGGCAAGCCGGTGCCGATCCGGGTCCGCGTCGAGGTAAAAGGCGATGAATTGACGGTCGATCTTACGAACGTGTCCGAGCAGGTGCGCGGCTTTTATAATTCCGGCAAGACGGCGGGCTATGCCTGCGCGCAGGTGGCCTTCAAGTGCCTGACCTCGCCGACCGATTACCCGATCAACGACGGCGCCTTTCGCAACCTGAATGTGATCCTGCCGCCCGGCAAGGTGATCTCGGCGGTGCGCCCGGCGGCCATGCGCTGGTGGATGACCTTTCCGATGACCGTGGTCGATACCGTCTTCAAGGCCATGACCCCGGCCATCCCCGATCGGGTGATCGCCGGCCACCACGCCGATCTGGTGGTCTGCATGCTGCACGGCATCAATCCCCAGACCAAGGAATTCTTCATGGCCAATTTCGGCCCGCAGGGTGGCGGCTGGGGCGCCAAACGCTCCGAAGACGGCATATCAGGCACCGTCTGCATCAACGACGGCGACACCCACAACAGCCCCAACGAGCAGACCGAGGCCAAGGCGCCGGTCATTGTCGAGCGTTATGCCCTGATCCCCGATTCCGGCGGCGCCGGCGAATACCGGGGCGGGCTCGGCGTCGAGCGCATTGTCCGGGCGCGCTACAATTCGGTGTTCAACACCCAGGTGGACCGGGTGCATTGCACGCCCTGGGGCCTGGAAGGCGGCGGCGCGGCCATGGGCAACGGCGTCGCGCTGGAACTGGAAGGCGAATGGAAGGACGATTTCGCCAACGCCAAGGTTCTGACCGCCGAATTAAAAGCCGGCGAGGCGTTCAGCTTGCGCGCCGGCGGCGGCGGCGGCTTCGGCGATCCCTATACCCGGCCCGCGGAAAAAGTGCAGAACGACGTGCGCCAGGGCTATGTGTCGCTGGACAACGCCCGCGCTCTCTATGGCGTCGCCCTGGATGCGGAGACCTTGGAGATCGATGCCGCCGAGACCGGGAAATTGCGCGGCGGGTGACACAGGCGGCGTGATATGGCAGCTTGAACCGCAACTGCGGGTCAAGATTGATTGGAACCATGGCGAGCCCAAAACCCTCAACCATATTGGTGGTCGATGATGTCTCCATCGCCCGCGATGCCCTTGCCGGGCGCGTCGCCAATCAGGGCCACGCCGTCACCAAGGCCGGCGATGGCATCGAAGCCCTCGAAGCCATGGGCCAGGGGGCGTTTGATCTGATATTGCTCGACCTGGTGATGCCCAATATGGACGGCTTCGAAGTGCTGGAACGCATGAAGGCCGACCCAGATTTGCGCGATATTCCGGTCATCATGATCACCGGCGTCGAGGAAATCGACAGCGTCATCCGCTGCATCGAGGCCGGCGCCGATGACTATATGCTGAAAACCGTCGAGCCGGCGCTTTTGCAGGCGCGCATCAATACCTGTCTGGAAAAGAAGCACTGGCGCGACTGGCAGCGCGAGCATGTGGATCACGTTGTCGCGGCCATGGCCGAGGTCGAGCGCGGCCAGCTGAATGTGGAGCTGGACGTGACCGGCGACGATATCTATGCGCGCCTCTATAGCGGCTTTAATAAGATGACGCTGGGCTTGAAAGACGCGGCCCGCATATTAGAGGTCACCCAGGACCTTTCCGGTGAATTACAGATCGATGTGTTGTTCGAGCGCATCATGTCGGCGACCACCCAGCTTCTGGATGCGGAGCGCAGCACGTTGTTCGTACAC
>Ga0114993_10001161_pt1 | contig 30250 bp, 25 predicted proteins | sample ArcticOcean_MG_C_FD_87042 | JGI IMG/M metagenome (GOLD analysis project Ga0114993, IMG submission 87042) | Marine microbial communities from western Arctic Ocean - ArcticOcean_MG_CB2_150 | ecosystem: Environmental > Aquatic > Marine > Oceanic | place: Arctic Ocean: Canada Basin | collected...
CGAAGTAATCCCACCGGCGGCAGACAAAATTGGATTGCCGCGTCACTTCGTTCCTCGCAATGACAGAGAGAGGTCGTCTTTGCGAGCGCAGCGACGCAATCCAATCGGTGGCGAGCAAAACTGGGGTGCCGCATCACTTCGTTCCTCGCAATGACAGAGAGAGGTCGTCTTTGCGAGCGCAGCGACGCAATCCAATCGGTGACAAACAAAACTGGGGTGCTACGTCACTTCGCTCCTCACAACGATGGAGGAAGGACCGTCTTTGCGAGCGCAGCAATCAGAGCCAGAATCTTGACCGTGACCCTATAACAAGACGAATCCAATCGTCAGCTTGCTTAGGCCTGTGTCGAATCCCAAAGCGCCAAAACTTCCGCTTCTCTTTCCGCGCTCAAACCTGAGCGAACCGTTTCCGTGCGCTCAGCCGGCAACGTTCGCCACCAGGCAATTGTATCTCGCGTAGTTTCACGGGTTGGTCGATTGACGAGTCCCGCCGCGGCCGCCCGACTGCCATCAACAACCATCAATGGCGCGCCTTCGCCTTCGGGATCTTCCCAAATTGGCAGTCCTCCACCGGCTGCAACTTCGTGCTCATTCAGAAAACTGGTCGCCACCCAGGTGGGTGTCACGTCCGCAGCCGTTACCGCGAGACTGTCTGCGAGCAAGTCTCCCATTTTGTAAACACCTTTTGGCGTGACCGTGTTGAAAACGCCCAGGATTTTTTGTTCAATGCTGTCCACGGTGAAATTAGCCAAATCGCGAACGTCAATAATCTGAATATCGTCGGCAGGTGTACCCGGCCACAACATCTCGCCGCCACGCATTGTTCGTATCGGCCAGTAGCTGAAACGATCGGTTCGATCGCCCGGACCACAAATGTAAGTTGGGCGAAGAATCGTTGTTCTGTCTGCGCCCACTTCCTGCAAAACTCGCTGCTCACACAAAGCCTTAAGAGGACCATAGGTTTCGCCGGTCACTTCCTCAACGCTCTCATCTTCGAGGACGCCAACCGCAGTATCTTCGTCAACCGGCCCCGACATATCTCCGTAAACAGAAATCGTCGAAATATAAACGTAGTGCGACACCACTGACGCAAGCAGGCGTGCTGAATCTTCTACGTGCCGTGGTACGTAACCAGAGTTATCGATCACGACGTCCCAGTCACCGCCTTCAAGTGAATCAAGACCACCATTGCGATCACCAACATATAGTTTGAGATCAGGAAACAATTCACTGTCGGTACGGCCGCGATTGAATAACTCTACCGTGTGACCCCGTCGTAGCGCTTCCTTGACCATGTGCGGGCCAATAAAACCGGTCCCACCCAAAATGAGAATTCGCAGAGACCGCCACGGTTCGGCACTCGATGCCTCTTCAACGGCTACTTCGGTCGTACACCCAGCAGCCACCACAGCACTACCGAGCAAACCTGATTTGATAAAACGACGTCTGGTGTTATTCATCGTGGCGCCCCTCGAAATTTATGGTTGATTCAACTAGGACTTCGACCGCCATACTAGCAAATTAGGATGCCTAGCTCTTGCCGCGTGTGTGTCGCAAACACTCAAACTAGCGAAATTGCCGCTATCGGTAGCGATCCATCAGTGCAGCAAGTTTTTCAGGGCCGGGATTCAAGCTTTCGAATGGCAACTTCGATAGCGGCGTACTGATCGTTCCCGCATCCACATGCATGTCATGCATCCCTTCATCTATATAAAGAAGACCCGTGATGATCTCGCCTTTATTGATGCTGTCGCGAAGAAAAGAAAACGCAGCCGCACGGCTGGTGGGGTCGTATTGATCATCCAATTTTCGTAGAACGATTCGACTGCCATCGTGAAGCTTGACCGGTATCGCCTCGCCTTCATTGTAGGACGCAACGATTTCTTCGCTCGGCGCAACGAAATCGGCACCGATAACTTGATGATAATTTTCTCTCGTGTGTGCGTAGCTCTTCGTCGAGCCTTCGTTATCGTTGAACGTGACACAAGGGCTGATGACGTCCAAAAGTGCGAAACCTTTATGCGTCAATGCACCCTTAATCAACGGGACAAGCTGTTGCTTGTCACCGGAAAAACTGCGCGCGATATAAGTCGCACCAAGACCGATAGCAGTGCTTACCGGATCGATGGGCATTTGTCGATTTGGCGCCGCCTTCTTTGCCACGCTACCGACATCTGCCGATGCCGAGTACTGACCCTTGGTCAAACCGTAGACGCCGTTATTTTCGATGACGTAGCACATATCCAAATTGCGGCGAATGACATGTGCGAACTGCCCCATCCCAATGGATAGCGAATCGCCATCGCCCGACACGCCGATATAGGTCAACTCACGGTTTGCAGCATTTGCGCCTGTTGTGACCGATGCCATGCGCCCATGCACCGAATTAAATCCGTGTGATTGGCTGACGAAATATGCCGGCGTTTTTGATGAACAACCAATACCACTCATCTTCGCGAGCATGTGCGGCTCGATGCCTAGTTCAAATACTGCCTGAATGATGGCGGCTGTAATTGAGTCATGGCCGCAACCTGCGCATAGCGTCGATACCGTACCCTCGTAATCTCGCGCCGTGAGACCGAGTTTGTTGCGCGGCATTTTGGGATGGGAAACTTTCGGCTTGGATATGTAACTCATACTTTAGTCTCTTAGAATCCGTTCTAGGCAACTTGCCCCTTGGATGTTTCAGCGAGCACTCGATCGACGACGAAATTTGCGCTTAGCGGCATGCCATTGTAATGCAGCATTGAAATCAGTTTCTTCGGGTCGGCGTTGGCATCCAACAACAGAAGTGACCTAAATTGCGCGTCTCGGTTTTGTTCCAGCACATATACACGCTCATGTTTGTCTATGAAATCAACAACAGCAGCCGTAAACGGAAACGCTTTGACGCGACAATAGTTAAGGCCAATGTTCTTTTCCTGCAAATCAACCAATGCCTCTTTGGCCGCGCCGTCACAACTACCCAAGGTCAGAATTGCCTGTTTGTTAAATTTCGAATACTCAATTTCTGCTTCAGGCACGAGCGTGCGCGCTGTTTCCCATTTGCCAAGCAAGCGATCGATTACATCCTGGTATTCTGCGGCATCTTCGGTATAGCCACCGTACTTGGTGTGTCCAGATCCGCGTGTGAAGTAGGCCCCTTTTGGGTGTACCCCCGGCAAGGTTCGATACGGGATACCATCTTCATCGACATCGAGGTAACGATGGAATTTCTCCATCTCTTCGAGCTCTGCGGCGCCAAGAACTTTACCTCTGTCCGGAACGTAGCTCTCGTCCCATTCCAAATCCGGGCACATCCAATCGTTCATCCCAATATCCAGATCGGTAAGAACCATAACCGGCGTCTGCAAACGTTCTGCTAAATCGAAAGCGGTCGCTGCTGTATGAAAACACTCTTCCGGATTGGCTGGAAACAACAGCACATGTTTTGTGTCGCCATGCGATGCATAGGCACAAATCATCAGATCGCATTGTTGTGTGCGCGTCGGCATTCCAGTTGATGGCCCCGTTCGCTGCACATCGAAAATCACCGCGGGAACCTCGGCGTAGTAGGCGAAACCAATGAATTCACTCATTAGAGAAATTCCAGGGCCGCTCGTTGGCGTAAACGCCCGCGCACCATTCCAGGAGGCGCCGAGAACCATGCCTACCGCAGCCAATTCATCTTCAGCCTGAATGATGCAATATTTGTTCTCGCCGCTTTCTTCGTCTGTTCGATACTGCTTACAGAAAGCGGTGTATGCATCCATCAATGAGGTCGATGGCGTAATTGGATACCAAGCGCCGACCGTCGCACCCGCATAGACACACCCTAGGCCTGCGGCGGTGTTGCCATCGATGACGATATGACCTTTGGTTTTGTCCATCGCCTCGACCTTCGTCGGCAACGGGCATACGAAATTTTCGTTTGCGTAGTCGAATCCCAGACGAATAGCCTCAAGATTCGATTGCACCAATTGTTTCTTAGAGGCAAAGGTCTGATATAGAAGTTCGGTAATTACTTCAAGATCGATATCAAGTAAGGCCGCGACGACGCCGACATAGGCGATGTTCTTCATCAGTATTCGCGACCGCGCCGTATCGAAGTGCTCATTACACATTCTGGAAAGCGGGACGCCCAGCACATTGATCTCTTTCCGATCCAAGAGCCGACTTCTCGGCCAGGTTGAGTCATAAAGCAACCATCCGCCAGGGGTGACTGCAGCAAGATCCTCAACATAAGTTTGCGCATTCATCGCGATCATCAAGTCGACTCTGTCGGCACGAGCCCGATGCCCAGCACCAGTAACGCGAATTTCATACCACGTTGGCAAACCTTGAATGTTGGACGGAAAGTAATTTTTTCCGACGACAGGAATACCCATACGGAAAATTGCTTTCATCAATAAGCCGTTGGCACTGGCCGAACCAGTACCGTTAACGGTACCAATCTTTATAACGACGTCGTTTACGGTAGGCACGATTGAATAGCTCTAAAGGTGACTCGAAGAATTGAGGAGATTTGCGATGCGCGGGCACATAATTTTGATCTTTCGATTAGCTTATTCGCCGACGACCCTGGGCCGCGCCTCAGGACTAGGCTGATCAGCTACCTGTGGTATCAAAATTTCGGATTTCTGCATATCCCATGCACCGGTAGGACAACGCTCCGCACAAAGACTGCAATGTACGCAGAGGTCTTCGTCCTTGACCATGACCCGACCCGTTTGTGGCAGCCCAGCGGATACATACAAATCCTGCTCGACATTCTCGGCTGGTGCCGAAAGTCGGGTACGCAGTTCATCCTCTGGGCCGTTTTCGGTCATCGTAAGGCAATTGACCGGACATACATCGATGCACGCATCGCATTCGATGCACAGATCGGCGACGAAGGCGGTCTGAATGTCACAATTGAGACAACGCTCCACTTCTTTTATCGTTTGCTCGACGGTAAAACCAAGTTCGACTTCGATATTCAATTTCTTGAAGCGTTCACGCAAATCGACATGCGGCATCAAACGTCGTTCAGCCGGATCGTAGTCGTTCGAGAAGCTCCATTCGTGGATGCCCATCTTCTGACTGCTTAAATTGACGCCGCGCGGTAGGCGCTCATGCATTGAACCGCCCTGGCAATATTTGTCGATCGAAATTGCCGCTTCATGTGCGTGCGCTACCGCCCAAATAATATTCTTCGGTCCAAATGCCGAGTCACCGCCGAAAAACACGCCATCTCGAGAGCACATCATAGTCACTTCATCAACGACCGGACATTCCCACTCGTCAAACTCGATACCGACATCTCGCTCAATCCAAGGAAAAGCGTTGTCCTGCCCAATCGCGAGGATGACGTCGTCGCAGGGAATGATCACTTCACCGACCGACGTGCCACGGTCGATGCGACCATTTTCATCGATGTTGTATTCCATTTGATCGAACTTCATGCCGACTAGCTTGCCGTCTTCGATGACGAATTCTTTCGGCGAATGGTTGATCATTATTTCAACATTCTCTTCTTCTGCGTCATCTAATTCCCACTCAGACGCCTTAAAGAAGCCGCGCGGCTTGCGCGCCATAACTTTGACTTCTTTTGCGCCGATGCGAAGTGCCGTGCGACAACAATCCATTGCGGTATTGCCTACACCGATGATCAGGACTTTCTCGCCGATCTCTTTAACGTGCTCGAACGCGACCGATTCTAACCAGTCGATACCAATATAAATATTATCCGAATCGTACCGTCCGGGTAGTTTTAGCTCCTTACCACGCGGCGCTCCGGTGCCCACAAATACCGCGTCGAATCCGCCCTCATCCAGCAGCTCTTTCATGCTCTCGATGCGGTGATTCATTTTGACGTCGGCGCCCATATCAATGATGTAGCCGATTTCCTCGTCAAGCACGGCGGGCGGTAACCTAAATTGCGGAATGTTGGTTCGCATCAAACCGCCGGTCATCGACAATGCCTCGAAAATCGTGACTTCGTAGCCCAACGGCAACAAATCGTTCGCGACGCCAAGTGAGGCACAGCCTGCGCCAAGCAGTGCGACTTTTTTACCATTGGATTTCTTGGGTGCCTGGGGCAAGCGGTCCGTGATGTCGTCGCGATGATCCGCAGCGATTCGTTTCAAACGGCAGATCGCGACCGGTTTATCTTCCACTCTGCCGCGACGACAGGCAGGTTCGCAGGGTCGATCACATACACGTCCCAAAATGCCCGGAAATACGTTCGATTCCCGGTTGAGCATGTAGGCGTCAGAAAACTCGCCTTGAGCGATGAGACGGATATATCCAGGAACATCGGTATGAGCAGGGCAAGCCCACTGACAGTCGACTACCTTGTGAAAATAATCAGGATTTGATGTATCAGTTGGCTTCATTCGCGTGGCACGCGGACGGCGCTCCTGCAGTCTGGCGAACATCGCCGTTGCCATTTATTTTCCGTAGGATAGCGGGATCGACTGGAAAGTAAACCATTTTGCACGGTTTGCGTTTGATCACAGCAATTTTTTGAATTCAACGACATATTGTTCACTCGCGGGCGTTCGTCAAACGCGCTATCGCGCCCGATTAAACTCCATTTTTTGGCCCAACTGATCGCCAGTGAGTAATCCGTCCTGATACGCAATCGACCCATTAACGATCGTTGTGTCCACCGTCGAGCGGAACGTATGTCCAGTAAAGGGCGACCAATGGCATTTCGCCAACAGACTAGCATCGGTGACTAAGCTTGGTTTGTCGGGATCCATAATGATGAGATCAGCGAAATATCCTTCTCTGACGTAGCCACGATCGACAACGCCAAAAATATCCGCGACCGCGTGACTGGTCTTATCCACAATTCGTTCGTAACTAAACTTGCCCTCACCGACAAGATCGAAAAGACACAACATGACGTGCTGGACCAAGGGGATCCCTGCCGGAGATTTGAAGTAAGACTTTCCTTTCTCGCTAATCGTATGCGGCGCGTGGTCTGTCGCAATGATGTCAATGCGATCTTCTACAACCGCTTTGACGAGCGCATCCCGGTCAGCTTCAGTTTTGATTGCCGGATTGCACTTAATGCTTGCGCCAAGATCGGCGTAACGACTTTCCTCAAACCATAAGTGATGCACACAGGCCTCTGCGGTAATACGCTTACCTTGCCGCGGTCCTTTAGTGAACAGACCCATTTCGATCGCTGTCGTCAGATGCAAAACGTGTAACAACGCGTCATGACGACGAGCCAAGTCAACCGCCTGACTTGATGACAACAAACATGCATTGGCAGAACGGATATTGGGATGCTCCGACATGGGCACATCCTCGCCATACTCAGCCTTTGCTTTCGCCTCATTGTCACGAATGGTCGGTGAATGTTCGCAATGAGTTAGAACGATGACCGGCGCGTGCTCGAATAAGAGCTCCAGCGCTTCAGGATCATCCACCAACATATCGCCGGTCGATGCGCCCATAAACGCCTTAATGCCGCACCCTTCGCCAACTTGCAACGCTTTTATCTCTTCAATATTTCGGTTCGTCGCGCCGAGATAAAAACCGTAGTTTGCTCTGCAGCGACCCTTTGCGAGTTCGTACTTATCTGCCAGGGCTTCGCGCGTCGTTGTCTTCGGATTAACGTTAGGCATATCCATGAAACTGGTAATGCCGCCCGCAACGGCCGCGGCGGACTCTGTCGCCAAATCACCTTTGTGTGTCAGTCCAGGTTCACGAAAGTGCACCTGATCGTCAATCATGCCAGGCATCAAAAACTTGCCGGACGCATCGATGACAGTTGTGTCGCCATCTGCCATGAGGCCCGAGCCAATTTTTTCGATTCGTTCACCGACGATAAGTACGTCGGCATCTCGCGTCTCGCCCTCATTGACGAGCTGCGCGTTCGTAATAAGGAGTTTGCTCATTTCGCGAACCTATCAGTGGCTTGTACTAATTCGTGTGTATTGCCTGGCTCAAATGCCGCATGACCCGCGTCATGCACCATACGCAAGTCGGCCTCCGGCCAAGCCTGGGCCAGTTCCCACGCAGATATCGGCGCGCATACAACATCGTAGCGACCCTGCACGATAACCGCCGGAATCTGTCGAATGCGATCGATATTGTTGATCAGCTGGTTGTCATCCATGAAACCGTTGTTGACAAAGTAGTGACACTCAATTCGCGCCAGCGCCAATGCCATGTCGTCCGCCTCAAATTCTGCGGCAATTTCCTCGTTGGGCAATAGGGTGCTGGTAGACCCTTCCCAAGTCGACCACGCCTTGGCGGCCTCCATCCTGACGACTGGATCGTCGCTGGTTAAGCGACGATGATAGGCGTGTAACAGGTCATCTTGCTCAGACTTAGGAATGGGGCGCAAATAATGTTGCCACCTTTCCGGGAACAATTCGCTGGTTCCATGTTGGTAGAACCAATCAATTTCCTTTTTACGCAACATGAAAATGCCGCGCAGTACGATTTCCGTGACACGCTCGGGGTGCGACTGACTGTAGGCCAATGCAAGAGTACTTCCCCAGGACCCTCCAAAAACCTGCCATTTTTCAATCTGTAGTGCCGCGCGCAAGATTTCAATATCGTTGACCAGATCCCAGGTCGTATTGTTTTCCAGGCTGGCATGTGGCGTGCTCTTCCCGCTGCCACGTTGATCGAAGAGAATGATCCGATAAAACTCCGGGTTCCAAAACCGTCGCATAGCGCCTGTGCATCCGCCGCCGGGGCCCCCATGAAGAAACACTGCAGGCTTGCCACGTGGGTTGCCCGACTCTTCGTAGTAAATTGAGTGTCCGTCCCCTACCTCAAGAAAACCCGTTACGTTCGGTGCAATCTCAGGGTAAAGCTCTCGTCTGGTGACGTTCATAGTCATCTGCCGGATTATGGGAGGCCGAGCGATTGATTGCTATTGTTTTCATTTATCACTGTCTGTAACAGACCCTAAATCAATGACCTGATCGGCCAGCGCGATGGCGTCCGGCCGATGGGCAACACTGATTATGGTGATATTCAGTGCCGCAATGTTGCCCAGTACTTTTCTCTCTGTCGTCACATCCAGGTGACTGGTTGCCTCATCTAGAAACAATATCCGTGGGCGTCGATACAGCGCACGCGCTAGCGTCAGTCTTTGGATCTGGCCGCCGGACAGGCCGGCACCTGAATCACCGATCAAGGTTTCCGTCCGCAGCGGTAAATTTTGGATATCTAACCAACACTCCGCCTGGATGGCCGCCGTGCGAACGCGAGCCATATCCGGCGCCATCGAGAACGCAGAAATATTTTCTGTGATTGTTCCCTGAAACATTTGGTCGTTTTGCAAAACAAATGCTGACTGCGCGGTCATACTGTGGCGATCCCAAAGTGATCGTTCAAAACCATCAATCGCGACACAACCATCGTTAGGCTCCAGATGCCCAGCAAGAATGCGTAGCAAGGTAGTCTTGCCGCAGCCCGACGGACCAACGATTACTGCATTCGCACCGGCTTTTATGCTGCAGCTGAAATCTCGAATAACTACCTGGTTGTCGCCGTAGGAAAACGACAGGCCGTTAGCTCGAAAATCACCCTCCACATTCGATCGGATAGCCCCACTGGGACTTTCCGGCACAGGAGCGGCTTGCACAATATCCAACAGCCGATCGGTGTGTACGCGAAGCAATGAGAACGTTTGTATTAAGTCCGCGAGCGCAATTGCGGCGCCAGCCAGCCTTGAGCGAAGCCCCATGAAGGCGAATACGACACCGAGCGTTATTTCCTTATCCAGGATGCCTGAGATCGCAACCGCCAAAAACATGAGCTGCTCGCCCATACTGATTGCGCCAAGGCCAGTCCCCCTTCCGATCGCGATTTTCCCCTGCTTGATGTTGACCTGGGTCGCGGATAGAAAATGGCTTTGCCAATGCTGCCGGCGAATAGCGCTAAGACCCAAACTTCTCACCGTCTCGTAGCCGCGCAGAGTTTCCACGAGCGAGCTACTTTGCAGAGCCCTGTGGTGTATAAACAACTGCCGCCCTAATCGCCGACTCACCGGCAATAATGCAACGGTAACTCCAAGCGTCAAAGCCAAGCCAAGCGCAGATACCAACGTTAACCAAGGACTGTACAAAGTCATAATGACTAAGGTCGTCACCAAAACGACGAACTGAACGAACGCGTTGACACTATGTGTAGCGATCGCTTCCCTGATTGGCGTAAGCGAGTCGAGTTTTGACATCAAGTCGCCAAGATGACGACGCTTCACGAACTCGACCGGCAATCTAAGCAGGTGATTCAAAATCGAAATCGTACTGTCCGTCGTCAGTCGTGTCCCAACATAGAGGCTAATCCAGCCGCGTAGCGCATCAAGCAGAAGGGTTGCAGTCATAATGAGTGCAAGCCCCGCAAGACCGCGAAAAAGCCACATCCGATCCTGCCCCATGACCACTTCGTCGATGAGAATCTGGGTCGCGATAGCAGGAACGAGCGCAAGTAGTTGGGACACGAATAACAGGCAAAGCATTAGCCCTAAAAATCGAAATAAATTTTGGAAACTTCCGGCGATCCGAAGAATGCCAAAATCGCTGCTGTATGCTCCCGGCGAAAAGTCGTTCGTTTTGGTAAATTCGAGCGCAACACCCGTAAATGACTCATCCATTTCTGCGAATTGAATGGTGCGTTTACCAATCGCTGGATCGTGAATAGTCCAATCGCTTCTACCAACGGCTGTTAGCAGTACAAAATGATTCATGCGCCAATGCAGAACTGCCGGAAGTTTGAGATTCGGAGTTTCTCGCAGCGACAATCTAACTGGCCGCGAGATCAACTGTAGCGAATCCGCTATCTTGACCAATTCCTGAAATGTCGCGCCATGTCCCGACAGTTGGGCGCCCTGCCGCAGGCGTTCCAGCGAAATCGACTTTCCGAAGTGCGCGGCCACCATCGCGAGACAGGCAAGGCCGCATTCCGTACGTTCATGTTGCAATACGACGGGTACGCGATTGCGCGAAAACAGGCCGGCACAGTCAGGCACGACGGTTCGATTGGCGCGTTACAGAACGTAACAGCCACTCATAGAGCCGCAGTCTTTGTTGCACGATGTCAGCCTGAAATGAAATGCCGGGTTGTAGTGACCAATTAGCATTTGCGTATTCGATTTGGTCATCATCGAGGGCCGCACGCACCTCAAATACCGGCCCAGGAATCATCAACGGCACATCGATCTCAGTTGGCAGGAGAGCGACGCCCGATACGCTTAACGCTGTGGCCGAGAATGTCCCGAAAACCGCTTGCGGATATGCATCGAGCCTTATTTCTACAGGTTGACCGGGTTGCAACATGCGCGCTTGCGATGTTGAAACATACAACCAGACCTCCAGAGTGGATTCTATCCGGCGTAGTTTTGCGAGCACTTGCCCGGCTTTAACGACAGCACCGGGAACTACGAGAAGATGCGCTATGCGCGCGTTTTCCGATGCGCGGTACTCACCCGAAAACGAATAATCTGCAGCAACGATTTCCCTTTGTAATCGTTCAACTTCGATGGCATGCCGAACCGCCTGTTGCGCCTCTAGTTCCCGCAATTCACCGGTTGATCGCTTGAGCATCACCAAATTCTGCTCAAATTCGACCACGCGGAGCTCCGTTTCAGTCTTCCCCGCTCGCGAACTCAACAATGCAGCGACCTGCCGGTCATATTCATCACGCGCTATGTGGCTATCGTTGGCAAGCGCCCGACTTCGCTCGAACTGCACCTCACGCAATTGAAGTTGCTCCGCGTAGGTCGCAAGAACATTTTCTCCGAGACGGAGCTGAAGGTCCGCCGCCTGCAAGTCTTCTTGCAAGGCCTGCCAACGATCGGTGGCAAGCTGTTTCTCGTGCAAATACACTTTCTCAAGAAGGTGCAGCTCACTTCGGAGCGATTGCAAACGCATTTTTGCCGCCGGTTGGCCTTGTGTCGAGCCGTCGCCGCTGGTAATTCTCAGCAACAAACGATCGTCTGGAACGACTTCTCCGGCAACAACATAAACACCTTCGACACGGCCGGATTGACTTGCGACAACGTCGACCAAACCGCCAGAGGGCACCAAAACGCCAACTGCACGGGAACGCAGGGGCACCTCAACAACGACCACCGCAGCAATCAGTGCTGCAACGACCCAGAAGCTCACAATCAAACCAACCGTTGCAGATGGTGGCATAGCAATTGTGACACCACTAAAGAGACGGTAGCCAACCGCCTGTGTTGCCTTTCTACGAAATAAAGCTTGTTCCGTTTTGCGCCGCTCGACATCCCTGCTCATATAGAATCACCCCCCGTTGGACGTAAAGGCAAAGTGCAGCATGTAGCGAGTTGTAGTGCGATTGATCAATCCAGCCGATTCATCCACATTCGATTTCGAGTCGCACGCTAATTTGTCGAAAACAATCACTCAGATGGGCGTCAATGCGTTAATCTCTGCTGCGCACTGGAAATAGTTAACGAGTCAAATGAACACCACCGATTATGTGAACCTGATCGATACCGCCTCGGTTTACGACGTTGCGAAGGTATCGCCGCTGGAAAAAGCCGTGAATCTTTCTGTGCGGTTGGGCAATCAAGTGCTAATGAAGCGCGAAGATCTGCAGTCCGTTTTTTCGTTCAAGCTTCGCGGCGCGTACAACAAACTCTCCACATTGAGTGATGACGCGATTGCAGCGGGGGTCATTTGCAGCTCCGCCGGCAATCACGCCCAGGGCGTCGCTCTGGCGGCCAAACGGCGCAACGCTCGTGCGGTCATCGTAATGCCGATAACAACTCCGACGATTAAGGTCGATGCTGTTATTGCGCTGGGTGGGGAGGTCCTTCTCCACGGAGATACCTACGACGACGCTTTTGAAAAAGCCAAGGAGATTGAGGCCGCCCAAGGACTCACATTCATTCATCCTTTTGATGATCCAGCCGTTATTGCCGGTCAGGGAACGATTGGACGCGAACTGGATGATCAAATGGATCCCGAGGTAACGGCTGTGTTCGTTCCCATCGGCGGTGGCGGGCTAATCTCCGGAATAGCCAGCTATTTAAAGCACAAACGACCGCACGTAAAAATCATTGGTGTGGAGCCAACTGATTCCGCTGCGATGAAGACGTCGTTGCTGGCTGGCAAACCCGTGACACTTGATCACGTCGGAATATTCGCAGACGGCGTCGCTGTTAGACGAGTCGGTGATGAGACTTTTCGCCTATGCCAGGCATTGGTTGATGAGATCGTCACGGTCGACACCGATCAGATCTGCGCCGCTATTAAGGACATTTACGAAGACACACGCTCCATTGTTGAACCAGCGGGCGCATTGGCGGTTGCTGGCATAAAGAAATACGTTTCAGAGCAGGGGGTAACCGAGCAGGCATTTGTCGCCATCAATTGCGGCGCAAATGTAAATTTCGATCGCCTGCGCCACATTGCCGAGCGATCCGCAATAGGCGAACAGCGGGAAATGCTGCTAGCCGTCGAGATCCCGGAGGAACCCGGTAGCTTTCGAAAGTTTTGCGAAGCCATTGGTCGACGCGGAATCACCGAGTTCAACTACCGCTTCAGTGATGCCAAAAGTGCCCATATTTTCGTTGGCGTGCAATTACGTAACGGCGCAGAGGAACACCAGGAACTTGTCGAGAAACTGAATGATCTAGGCTACTTATTTGTCGATCTAAGTGATAACGAAATGGCCAAGTTGCATATTCGTCACATGGTTGGTGGCAGTCCATCAAATATTGAAGATGAGCGGCTGTTCCGTTTCGAATTTCCGGAACGACCCGGTGCGCTATTGGACTTCCTGCTTTCCATCGGCACCAATTGGAATATCAGTTTGTTTCACTACCGCAACCACGGGTCTGACTATGGCCGCGTCCTTGCCGGAATCCAAGTGCCCGAAAACGAAAGCGACGAGTTAGCCGCTCACTTGGCTGATTTAGGCTATGCCCACTTCGAAGAAAGCGACAATCCTGCGTATAAGATGTTCTTAGCAAACCTCTGATTAGTCGCGATAGGTCGGATCAATACGATCTAGTTTTCGCAATAAACCTGGCCATGCAAGACCACCGCCCATACCGCGGGTCACCATTTCAATCTGTTCTTTGATACCCGCGACAATCTGCGAATTTATTTCTGTCAGTGCGACACCAGCCGACTGCGCCGCGAGTTGTGTTTGGCAGGCAGTTTCGAGTGCGTACATATAAATAAACGCATCCGGTATGGTCGCCCCGACTGTCAGCAAACCGTGGTTTCGAAGAATTAGAAAGTTGTTGCTACCAAGGTCGGCGACCAGTCTCGGTTTCTCATCGTCATTCAACGCTATACCTTCGTAGTCGTGATACGCCAGGGATGCAGTGGCGAGAAGCGATATCTGCGACAGCGGACGAAGACCATCTACTTGTGCCGACACCGCGACGCCGGATCGAATATGCGTATGCAAGACACAACCAACATCGTGCCTGGCGGCGTGAATGGCGCTGTGGATAGTGAAGCCAGCCGGGTTAATGGGTCCACCTGACTCTGTCACGATTTTTCCATTCAAATCGACCTTCACCAGGCTACTGGCCGTCATTTCCTCGAACAGCAAACCGTACTCATTGATTAGAAAGTGTTCATCCGGACCTGGGACCTGCGCGGAAATGTGAGTGAAAACGAGATCATCCCAACCGAACAGCGCGATGAGTCGATAGCAAGCAGCAAGGTCGACGCGGACCTGCCATTCCTCTGCACTTACCTTTACGTGTGACGTCTGCGATGTGCTGCCCATAAAGAATCCTCCTAAAAAAATTCACCAAATCCAGCGATTAGCAGTTTCGTCCGAAACGTACTTTTCGTCATATAACGGATCTTATGCTGTTTTCATCGCAACCATTTTCCTCTTTTATGCATCCAACTATTAACAGCAATGATGAAAGAACCCAATTAGTTTTCTGACTTGAGCTTGTCTCAAGTCAGAATCGCAAACGAAGCAATTGAATCTCCCAAAGGCTTTGTTTCGTAACATTAAACGGTGGCCTCGGCCACCGTTTTTTTTATGTAAAGTAGCCGGGTCTTGGGCGTCTATTCGCCAATTTGGACAAAAGTCTCTGCTAGACTGCTGCCCCAAAATAATAATAAGGAGAGCAAGATGCATCTTGCCGATATCCTTTCGAACGTAAACTGGCTCGCAGTCATCGCCGCTACGGTCGCCGCTTTCATGCTTGGCGGCCTCTGGTATTCCAAAGCTCTGTTCGGCAACGCGTGGATGCAAGAAGTTGGGCTGTTAGAAGACACCATTAACAATTCCAATATGGTCCGCACGTTCGCTGGCACTTTCGCGTTGCAAATTATTGCCGCAACTGCGTTAGCGGCCCTTATAGGCAATGATGGATCATGGATGACCGGGTTGAATACTGGTCTGTGGGTTGGTCTGTTGTGGATCTCTACAGCATATGGCGTTACTTACCTTTTTGAGCAGCGCTCATTTCGATTGTGACTGATTAATGCTGGCTACTATGTCGTTCTATATTGCATTATGGGCACGATCATCGGTATCTGGCCCTGGTAGCAAAAAAACCTGTCAAGCCCTAAACACCTCGGGTTTGCGTTACCACATCTCTTTTAGCTTATCGGCAACCCCCAACCGTTTGTTTGATCGCGGTTGAAACCGATTGCTTGCTTCCGGCCGACCATGAAACTGAGGTTCCATCGTTGCCATTAGTCTCTCGGACATAAATCTACTGCGCGCCCCATAAACGTGTTTATCGCCATCTTTCCTTTGCTGAGTTACGTGATAGCGAAGTGGCGCAATAAGGCTCAAATTGTTTTTTGCGCGGGTCATCGCCACATACAAAAGGCGACGTTCCTCATCGATCAATTCAGGTTTTCCCGTCGCAAATTCTGACGGGAAATTGCCATCTGAAAAATTCAGCACGTAGACAGCGTCCCATTCCTGTCCCTTGGAAGAATGGACCGTCGACAAGATGAGGTAATCCTCGTCAAGATGGGGATCTCCAGCAAGGTCGCCTGCCGCTGCTGGCGGATCCAAGGTCAACTCGGTCAGGAATCTTTCACGGGTCGGATACTTTCCGGAAATTTGCTCTAGCTGCTCGAGATCGGCTTCTCTCGTTTCGAGTCCATCATATAGTCGCTCGAGATGGGGTTGATACCAACGTCGCACTGCACCTAAATCTGCCTGCCAACCTGCATCATCAGACTCAGTGACTGATAAATTAACAATTAGGTCACAAAAAGCCGGCCATTCGCCGCGCGCCGCCGATGGCGGTGAAAAATAGCGCAATGACGCAAATGCAAAATCGTTTACCGCCAGAAAATCACAACATTTTGCTGCATACGCGGGCCCCATACCCGGCAAAAGTTTCAACACTCGAAAGGCGGCTACCTGATTTTTTGGGTTGTCGCCCCACTTAAGTATCGACAACAGATCTTTGACGTGTCCTGCCTCAAGAAATTTTAGGCCACCGTACTTAACGTAGGGAATATTTCGTCGCACTAACTCAAGTTCTAACCGGTCACTATGGTGCGACCCTCTGAATAGCACCGCCTGATCTTTTAGTGCGTAGCCTTCTTCTCGCCGCTCGAGAATCGACTTAACTACAAATTCTGCTTCGGCATCACTATCTTCGACCGTGACATAGAGCGGCTTGCCGCCACTATTATTTTTTGAATACAAATTCTTTTTGTACTGACGCTCGCTTTCCGTAATCAAGCAGTTAGCGCTATCGAGAATTACCTGTGTAGATCGATAATTTTCTTCGAGACTGACGATTCTGGCCGCTGGAATGTACTGGTCCGGGAAATTCAGGATGTTGTCGACCTCGGCCGCACGAAACGAATAAATCGATTGAGCATCATCTCCAACCACTGTCACGCCAGAACCATCGGGCCGAATTGCATTCAATATCCCGGACTGCAAAACATTCGTGTCCTAATATTCATCAACGAGAATATGGTCAAACCACGAGCCTAGCTCATCGGCTATTTCCTGATCAGCGACAAGATAACTCCAGTAAAGCAACAAATCGTCATAGTCGAGCGACTGACAACGTTGCTTGTACTCGACGTAGTGGCGAAACAAAACTCGTAATTCCGCTTCCCAATCCAAACACCAGGGAAATGTCTCTTTCAGCGATTCTGGTAAGGCCTTGCCCGAGTTAACGCATCGAGAATAAATTGCCAGACAAGTGTCTTTTTTGGAAAACGGCGCGACTTACGGGAGAGATCTTGTTCGTGCCTCACGACATCCATTAAATCTGCCGCATCGCCCCGATCCAAAACCGAAAATCCTGGATCGAGATCAAGATTGTGGGCGTACAGGCGCAAAAGTCTGTTGGCAATATAGTGAAAAGTACCTGACCAACTAAGAATACTCCGGGCCGCTTGTGGCTCATCTGCGCCACGCAACGTCTGCCGCACAATCGACTCAACCCGACGACTCATTTCCTGAGCCGCCCGGCGCGTAAAGGTCAACAAGAGAATTCGTTCCGGATTGACGCCTTGAATAATGAGATGCGCAACTCGGTGCGCCAAGGTCATCGTTTTGCCCGTTCCGGCCCCGGCTATTACCAATAAGGGCCCGGCGGTAACGCCTCCGCCGGTCTCGATCTGGCCATGCGACGCCGCTTGTCGCTGCGCCGGATTGAGCATTGCGAGATAGTCGTTTTGAAGTTCAGCAGCGTCACCCATAACTGGGTTTTTATACAGTACTGGTTATATTTACACAACCAGTGGTCCACCAAGGTAGGTTCGATGGGTTCAGAGCCACCTTGGTGGACCACTAGTCTCAAGTGACGCTTGAGACAAAGCGCTCCACCGCCTGCGCCAACCGCCGCGGCTGCTCAAAGTGCACCATGTGGCCGCAACCGGAGATGGTTGCTGTCTGTTGATTCGGAAACGGCCGCGCGCCCGGCGATGCATCAATTAGGGGGCTCAACGCATCGCTGAAGGCAGAATCCTCGCCCGCAACGAGAAGAACCGGAGCAGAAACATTTTCCCAGCAGGCTGCGGCCTCGGCCCGACGATACTGGATTGCATTCGGTAACTTGTGGGCCGGATCTGCACGTAACACGATTCGTCCATCGTCATCCTCGCTCGCCCACTGTTGGGCGACGTACAGCGCTCTATCCGTGGCCAGGTTAGGAGAACGCTTCAATATTCGGTCAGCGAGGTCCTTATAAGATGAGTATGTCGAATATTCCGGCATGACCTGACTCTGCTCTATCCATTTTCGATAGTTGGCTGGCGCGTTGTCCGGTTTGCTGTCGACCAGCCCAAAACCTTCTACATTGACGAATGATGCGACGCGGTCCGGGAAGATTCCCGCATAAAGTCCGGCGATGTTGGCACCCATGCTGTGGCCAAGCAGATGCACGGGCTTATCTGACTGATAATGTGCAAGCAGTACATGAAGATCCGCCAGGTAGTCGGGAAACCAATATGACGTGCAGCGAATGCGCGATCGACCGAATCCACGCCAGTCTGGCGCCACCACGAACCAATCTTCTTGCAGCTCATCGACAACAAATTGAAATGAAGCACCGCAATCTCCCCATCCATGCAACATGAATAGCAGCGGCTGCTTATGGCTTCCCCACTCGTAAACGTGGTAATTCACACCTCTAATGTCCACCCGGGTCGAGCGACTGGACGCTTGCGGATGATATTTTTGAGACGCGGTCATTTGCCTCCGGAGAATTGATAGCACATGCTGATGGCTCAACTCTTTAGGGTCGTGTATAAAGCACTACATTCTCAATCATGACTTCCTCGTAGTACAGGCCACAACGGCTAATGACATTTGAGATCGCACTCGTCCTTGGCATTCTTGCCATATCGCTAGTACTTTTTGTTAGCGAAGTGATTCGAATGGATTTGGTGGCCCTCCTGGTGCTTTCCGCGCTCGCGGTTTCAGGTCTGGTCACAACAAACGAAGCATTCGCCGGCTTTTCCAACAGCGCGGTCATCACCGTGTGGGCAATGTTCATCTTGAGCGAAGGGCTTACCCGAACCGGTATTGCCGATATCATCGGCCGACAGGTCATGCGCCTTGCCGGTACCCGCGAAATCTCTATGATCATTGTCATCATGATCACGGCGGCTGTTTTATCGGCGTTCATGAACAATATCGGCGTCGCTGCCCTGATGTTGCCCGTGGTCGTTGAAGTCGCACGGCGTACCCGCATTCCGCCCTCTCGGCTGCTCATGCCCCTCGCCTACGCAACACTATTGGGCGGACTAACGACAATGATCGGCACGCCGCCGAATCTATTGATCAGCGAGGTCATGGTCTTAAACGGTTATGAACGGTTCGGATTGTTTGATTTCACCCCATTGGGCGCCGCCGTCATGGTCATTGGCGTGATATTCGTCGCATTCGTGGGACGATACTTGTTGCCTGTTAGCAAGTCTGTTCGTGGCCGACACCAGTCTCAGCGCAGTTTGCGGAGCCGCTACAAATTACAAGAACGGACGTTCATGCTACGGGTGCCGATGGAATCCATTCTGGTCGGCAAGACGCTCAGCCAAACGCGTATCGGTTCATCGACCGGATTGATCATTCTGGCACTCACTCGGTACGGCCGCAGCGAGGCGCTGCCGGGTCGGCAAACAGTGATCCGTGGCGGCGACGGAATCCTGGTGCAGGGCCGAGTCAATCAGTTTAAGGAATTGCAACGCTGGAGTGATTTGGTCATCGAGCGTGAAGCACCGGTGCTGAAATCCATGGTTGCCGCGAAGATCGCATACGCCGAGGTTGATCTGGCCGATGGTTCACCGTTGGTCGGTGAGCTTATTCGGCATGCAGGCTTTCGTACCCGATTCAACATCAGCGTTGTCGGCGTCCATCGACGCAACAATTACCGCCTCACCAATCTTGCCTACGTGCCTTTGCGCGCCGGTGATCGAATTCTCGTGCAAGGGGAAACTGAAGAAATCGCCGGATTAGACAAATTCGCAGACTTCAGCGAGGTCCGGCAACTGACCGAAGACCAACTAAGCGATCAGTACAACACGGACGAACGCATGTTCGTGGTTCGACTACCGAAATTCAGTGGCCTGGCCGAAGCGACGCTAGAAAAGAGCCGACTCGCAGACGTTTTTGATTTTCGTGTAGTCGCCGTATTCAGGGATGGCAATCTCAAAGTAATGCCACGTGGCGGCGAGGTCCTGGAAGGTGGAGATCTCCTGTTAATTGAGGGCCAGCATGAAGATCTGGACGTACTTCGTGGCTTACAGGAACTTGATGTAGAAACCAAAGTTACAGCGAATCTCGGCTCACTGGAGTCCGAGCGTTTGACGTTGATGGATGCGACGCTAGATCCGCGTTCAGGTCTGGCAGGTCGAACAGTCGGCGAACTCAATTTCAGAGAACGCTACGGCATCGAGCTTGCCGGAATATGGCGTGAAGGCGGCCCGATTGGCGAAGATATCGCCGAAGAACGCCTGCAACTTGGTGATGCGCTTCTAATGCTCGGGCCACGCGATCGCTTGCAACTGTTGACTGACGATTCCGATTTTCTGATTTTGACACCACTCGGCCAGGAACCCCCCGACACCCAGCGCGCGCCGTTGGCAGCATTTATCATGCTTTCTGTTGTGTTGAGTGTCATGGCCGGATACGCGCCGATTTCTGTTGCGGCGGTGGTCGGCGGAACGATCATGGTGCTCACCGGCTGTTTGACCATGGAGCAGGCGTACCGGGCGATAGATTGGCGCGCAATCTTCCTCATTGCAGGAATGTTGCCCCTCGGAGCAGCGATGCAACAATCCGGCGCTGCTGCGTATCTCGCGAACCAGGTGATGGTGTTGCTTGGTGACGCTGGCCCGTGGCCAGTCATTGCAGGCCTTTACGTGCTGACCGCAATGGCAACGATGATTATTCCAACCGCAGCACTGGTGGTACTCATGTCGCCGATTGTGCTGTCAGCAATGGCTGAGATGGGGCTAGCGCCAGAGCCCGCAATGATGGCCGTGGCGATGGCCGCATCGGCGAGCTTCACCAGCCCGATATCCCATCCCGCCAACATTCTTGTCATGGGCCCAGGCGGCTACCGGTTCATTGACTACATTAAAGTTGGCGTACCTTTAACCATCGTTGTCTTTATTACAGTCATGTTTCTATTGCCCATCCTGTGGCCCTTGTCACCCGCGGTGCGTTAGCGCAAAAGACAGTTACGGCACCAAAACAGTCGATCCCGTCGTCTTCCGTGCTTCCAAATCGATGTGGGCCTGCTGTGCGTCTTTAAGCGCATAACGCTGATTGATGCTTATTTTTACGGTGCCACTTGCAACGACAGCAAATAATTCAGCGGCAGCTTCCAGAAGACTTTCGCGCGTTCCAATGAAATCAAACAAAATGGGTCGAGTTAGAAATAAGGAGCCCCTCTTGGCGAGTTCGACAGGTGCTATCGGATCGACCGGACCGGTCGCATTGCCAAATGTAACCATTACCCCATGCGGCCTTAGCGAATCGAGTGACGCGATGAACGAGTCTTTGCCCACTGAATCGTAAACTGCCGCCACGCCTTCTCCGTCCGTCAGTTCCCGAACGCGTCCAGCCACATCCGCATCGTCAGCCATAATAATGTGCGCGCAGCCGTTTGCGCGCGCGAGCGCCGCTTTAGCGTCGGTGCTAACAACACCAATGACAGTGGCGCCAAGCGACTTTGCCCACTGACTTGCTAATGATCCAACACCCCCCGCGGCTGCGTACAACAGTACCGAGTCGCCGGCCTGGACCCGATAACTGCGTTTTAACAAGTACCACGCGGTAAGACCTTTCAAAAGAATAGCCGCAGCCTGATCGTCCTCGATACCGTCCGGGATTTGCACGCATTGCCATGCAGGAAAGTTTCGCCTCTCCGAATACGCATCTGCCGGTCTACCGGTATAGACAACGCGGTCACCCGGTTTGACCTCGGTAACACCTGGACCAACCGCCTCAACCACGCCGGCAGCTTCGCTGCCAAGTCCTGCTGGTAGCGCCATTGGATACAACCCAGTCCGGTGATAGGTATCGATGTAATTCAGACCGATAGCCGTATGTCGAATTTGCGCTTCACCCTCCGCAGGCGGTGCTAAGTCGATTTCATCGAATTGAAGAACGTCCGGCCCGCCATATTGGTGCATGCGTATTGCGTTTACTTTCATTGTGCGTTCCAGCATTGAATTTGAGCCCGAAGGATAACGGGTGTGGCGCAGAAAAATAAGGGTGCTGTATCTGCTGTGTCGCAGCACGTAGAATCCTAGCCCGGACTATTCATGAGTGGACGTGATGATTGCGCAGCGCATTGATTGCACACAGGACTTTCTGCCCGAGCGGAATACTGGGTGTATGTCTGAGGAAAGATGCCGAGGAAAGAAAATTCTGTGTGCAATCAATGCTCATGCAAGGGCGCGGCCAGTTCATGAATAATTCGGGCTAGGCATGGAAACGATCGTCATCATCGGTGCCGGCCATGCTGCCGGACAGGTTGTAGCAACGCTGCGGCAGAAGAAATTTGCCGGGCATATCACTCTGTTGGGTGATGAGGCCTGGTACCCGTATCAACGTCCACCATTGTCCAAGAAGTATTTGGCGGGTGAGCTGCCGGCAAATCGGTTGTACGTCAAACCTCCGAGTTTTTATGCTGATCTCAACGTCGACGTGCTGCTCGAAACTGAAGTCACATCGATCGATCCGGCATCTCGCACCGTGCAGTGTGTTTCGGGGCAGTCGTTCCACTACGACAAACTCATCATCGCAACTGGCAGCCGTCCACGGAAGATCGCTCTACCGGGAAGCGACCTTCCTGGCGTTCACTACCTGCGCAACATTGACGATGTAAACGCAATTCGCGCAAGCCTGACAACCAATAGTCGAGTCGCTATCATCGGCGCCGGATACATAGGTTTGGAGGTGGCAGCAGTTGCCGCACAGCTTGGCCATTCGGTAACGGTCGTCGAAATAGCGGATCGAGTGATGAGTCGTGTTGTGTCGAAAGAGGTCTCGCACTTTTATCAGGAAATACATAGTGCACATGGTGTTGCGTTGGAGTTGTCGGCCAGTATCGACCGGCTAACTGGCACGAACCGGGTGGACGGCGTGGCACTGGCCTCCGGGCAGCAGCTTCCTGCAGATATTGTGATTGTCGGCATCGGAATCGTGCCGAACATAGAGTTAGCGGAAGAAGCCGGGCTCGAAGTAGGCAACGGCATCGTCGTCGACAATCGATGTCGGACCAGTGACGAGAACATCTACGCCGTCGGCGACTGTACGTGGCATCCGAATGCCGTTCTGGGCTTTGACCTACGCCTGGAATCAGTACACAACGCGCTTGAACAAGCGAAAACCGCGGCGACGAATATTTGCGGCGAGGAACTCACCTATTCTCAAGTGCCGTGGTTTTGGTCCGATCAGTTTGATCTCAAATTACAGATCGCGGGTTTATCCGCTGGATATGACCAAACAGTCATACGAGGGGATATCGCGGGCAGTAAATTTTCTTGCTTGTACCTATCCGAAGGCCGACTAATCGCCATCGATGCGATTAACAGGCCGAAAGATTTCATTCAGGCGAAAGCGCTGATCGCGGCGCGTGTTGTGGTTGATCCGAAGCGGCTCGAAGATGTGCAAATCGAGCTGAAAGACATGGCGAATTAGCGAGCTTTATTCGGCATTGACCACTTCGGTATTGGAAATCGCCACGCTCAAACTGCCGCTCATCGATATCGGGCCGACAGTGGAAGAGTAGCCGCGTGCAGTACGTGACTCGACAGCCTCGCTGATGAGATCTGCATACATGCCACTGCCACCGGTCAACCTGGCAGTACCCAAAGAACCGGGGCCGTTGGTCATGATGCTGTGGTAAGTACCACGCCAGTTATCACTGGAACTCCAGTAGGCAGGAATTACGACGTCGCGCAAATATGTCCAGTAGTTTTCCGTTTGATCAATGAGAAACGTGCCCTTTTCAGGCAGGTAAATGTGCCAAACACTGTTGGCCATCGCCTCACCGTGAACAATTCGAGTTTGCTCTGATGGTGAAGAAAATTTAATTCCTATTCCCACCCATTCGCCACGGCTACTCCGTAGCTCCGTTACCCAGGCAGAGGTATCGACGATCGCCGGCTCCCAAAGCTCACCGACTCTGTCAGGAAATGGGGCGATGGTCGATTCGCCGTTGTTTGTGTAGAGAATACTCTCGCCGGGAACGGCCGAATAAATCAGGTCAATGACGGGCGTGTCAGATACGGCCAATGGCGATACTGACGCCTGACCCACAAACGGATTGTAGTAAAGACCCAGCAAGAAAAGCGTTGCGCCAAGCAATGTACCGACCAGCAGGGAAATCAGATATTTCATTCGACATCTCCCAATGGGGCGACCAATATTGCCTGCAACTCAATATGCACTTGCGCGTCACTATCGCCATCTTTGCCTGCGACGAAACGCTCTCTCATCGTCCCGGAAAGGTCGAGGAAATCTCGAGTGCCGGGCACGCATCACACCAGTGCGAAAACCCTCTGGTGAAGGTGCCAGCGCCATCTGCGTGTACAACGTTCCACGTGCCGGAAAGTGCAGCGCCCACTCGATGAAGGAGCCGGTCGAATCAGCAGAACTGGCCAGCCGACTGGCTACACCGATGACAGCATTATCACGATTCCGAACCTTGAATATCTCGGCTTGCGTGTCACCCAAACGATCTGCACCCGGCCAATCGAGCCCAGCAGGAAGACTTCCCTTAGACCCCGCCAGTCCAACCATAATTCGATCGCGCGGCAGATTGATACGATATTCCTCAATATTGCCGCCGTTGGGCTGTACCTCGATTAACGATCGTTCACGATGGATATCGATCACTGGCGCGAAATACGCGAGCGCCCCGGTACCAAATAGGCCCAATATGATTCCAAATACAAAGGTCTTGAACAATCGATTCACCCAAAACAGCAGAAGCCAGAACCGAATTCCGGTCCAAGTAGCCGCAAGTCTAGTTAAGTTGCCGTCGCCCCTCACTTTTTCGCGAATGAATTGTGAACTGGCGCACAAATTTCCGCCCGATGAGCCCATCGCGTCGCAGTTTGGGTGCAAGCATGGCGACAGGAATGCCTCCCCAGACGTCTATCATTTGCGTACAATTCTCGTCCTGTTCCTTCCGCCGATTAGGCTCCGTGATCAATGCTTGCTATCAACCTGTGGTCTGGCCCTAGAAATGTATCGACTGCTTTGATGTACAGCTTCGCCGAGCGTTCGGATACGCACGTCGTAGATGAACCACTGTATGGGCACTTTTTGCGCGTGACCGGCACGCGCCACCCCGGTCGTGACGAAGTATTGCAAACAGTCAATTGTGACGGTAACGAGGTAATGAGAACACTCCTCGACAATCCGCCTTCCAACACCGGTGTTCTTTTCATAAAGCAAATGGCCCATCACTTGATTAATCTAGACGAGCGCTTTCTAGATGGGACCGAGAACATCTTTCTGATTCGAGATCCACGCCAAATGCTTCCATCACTCACCATCCAGTTGCCGGATGCGCGCCTCATGGATACCGGACTAAAAATGCAATGGGAGCTATTCGTGCAATTGAGGAACAATGGCCAAAACCCTGCCATTATCGATTCGCGCGAGCTATTACTAAATCCGCCACAAATATTGAAAGGTCTTTGTGACCAACTCGGCATCGCCTATAGCGACAGAATGCTGAGCTGGAAGGCTGGGCCACGAGATGAAGACGGAATCTGGGCGAAACACTGGTATCACGCTGTACATAAAAGCACGGGGTTTGCGCCCTACGTTGGCAAGACAGAATTCCCTTCACACCTTGATAAACTGCTGGCAGAGTGCAGCCCCTGGTACGAGAAACTTTTTTCTCACGCAATCCAATCAACTCAATAATGGGATTAAACGTGCAAACTCCTGACCCACGTAATAGTGAAATCATCGTTCATGTAAGTGGCAAGCTCGTTGCGCGCGACGATGCGCGCATATCTGTTTTTGACAGCGCCGTTCAAGGTGGAGATGCGGTGTGGGAGGGACTGCGTGTTTACCGAGGACGAATCGCAGCGCTCGATGATCATCTGCAACGTATGCAGAATTCCGCAAAGGCGCTTGCCTTCGAAAATGTGCCCAGTTCTGCTGATATACGTAAGGCGATATTCAGCACCCTTGAAGCGAACGGCATGTCGAACGACGCGCATATCCGATTGACCTTAACCCGTGGAGAGAAGATTACTTCAGGCATGAATCCACGGCTCAACCAATCCGGCTGCACACTTATCGTGTTAGCAGAATGGAAACCGCCCGTCTATTCAGACGCTGGTATCCGGGTCGTTTCTTCAGCGACAAGACGGAATACGCCTCAATGCCTCGACTCAAAGATTCATCACAATAACCTGCTCAACAATATTCTGGCGTCAATAGATGCAAATGTTGCTGGGGTGGATAGTGCGGTTATGTTGGATGTGCATGGCTTCATTTCTGAAACGAATGACACCAATATATTTATTGTTAGAGACAACTCGCTGCAAACGCCTTTTGCGGACGCCTGTTTGCCCGGACTAACCCGTCGCATGATATTGGACATCGCTGCACAAGAATCGATTCCAGCCATCGAGAAAAACTTGTCATTGACAGAGCTTTATAGCGCTGACGAGGCGTTTACAACAGGGACAATGGGCGAACTGACGCCGATACTTGAAGCAGACGGCAGAACGATTGCTGACGGCACACCGGGTGAGTTAACCAAGCGGTTGCAAAAACTACATCGCGATTTTGCGTATGAGCATGGGGAGGCGCTGCCATTCGTTGGTGCTTAGCGACAACCATCTTCTGAAAAGTATTGCTCAAGGTATTCGTCGAAGCTGATTTCGTCGGCCGCCTCAATACTTTGTTGACGCGCAATCGAACTTTTTGCTTCATCTGCATAAATCGCCAGACGATCACCGCTTAGCGGCTCCAGATCCAGAAAATAATCTTTGTGTCCAAGGGCTCGCTCCATTGCAAAATGGTAAAAGCCGGCTCCTGTCTCACGAAGCTCTTCCAATACCCTGGCCGACGGGGTCGCATCGGGGTCTTCGATTAGTTGCGCCTGAGTATTAACAGCTTCTGTATACGAATCGCCGCCCTCACCTGCGTCGATCAGTTCCGCTATAGAACGCACATCGCTTACGATTTCGCGCGCCCAATCAGTGAATCCAACTTTCTTGCCATCACGATGCAAGTGAAGTTCCGGATCTCTACCGTGCTTAGCCGTCAAACTGTGATTTCGCGACGCTTCCATCGCCGCTTTCTCATCCAGGGACGGACTATCGTGTAACAAGCAATAAATTAGAAACGCCTCAACGAAACGCATCGCATTTTGATTGATACCAACCGGATCGAACGGGTTGATGTCCAACGATCGAATTTCGACGTACTCAACTCCGCCACGACGAAGAGCAGCCGTCGGGCGTTCTCCAGAACGTGCTACTCGCTTTGGCCTAACGGCGCTGTAGTACTCGTTTTCAATCTGGAGTTGGTTGGCACTCAGCTGGCGATAAGCACCGTCCACCTTGACGCCGATTTTTTGATACGCCTCTTCAGGCGTGCAGATCGCACAACTCAAATCATCAATGTATGCATCGACCGAGTTGACAGAAATATTGAGTCCAGCCTGCGTGCTGTTGCTGTAGCCCAAGTCACTCATGCGAAGCGAAGTTCCGAAAGGTTCGTACAGAGTGCTCTCATTGAACTCCTGCAAATCCGTTTCGGACCCCTCTATGAACGACTTGCACAGCGCGGGTGACGCACCAAATAAATACAAGATGAGCCAGCCCATGCGATGAAAATTTCGCACCAAGCCCATGTAGGCCTCCGAACGAAATTCGTCTGCCGACAACGGCGAATTTTCTACCGCATGAAAATGGGGCCAGAACGCATCGGGCAAAGAGTAGTTAAAATGCACGCCCGCAATAGTTTGCATACGCCGTCCGTAGCGATGGCCGAGCCCATTGCGATAGACGGTTTTCATCTTGCCAACATTAGAGCTTCCGTATTGCGCTAGTGGAATATCATTGTCGTCTCCAACAACACACGGCATGCTTGCAACCCATAGCAACTCATTTTGCATTCGGTCGTAGCTAAATTGATGAATTTCGCACAGCACGCGCAACGTTTCCCAGGTGCTGGCGTATGCCGGGGTCACGAATTCAAGCAGCGCTTCGGAAAAGTCAGTCGTTATGAACTGGTTGGTCATCGCTGAACCCAACGCAAGCGGATGGGGCGATTCAGACAGGTGCCCGTCAGTGCGCACGCGCAGCGACTCTTTTTCAATGCCCTTTCGTCCACCCGCAAACAAATCGGTGGGGCCGTGGGCGATCAGTTTCTCGATTCGGTTTCTTGCTTCTCGACTCAAACCGTGTTCTCCGACGGCAAAATAATTGGGTCTGCTTAAAGGTAATTGGCGACTATACAGAGGCGATCCGACGCTGCCAACGCGCGACTATAGCCCATGTTGAAATGCCAATATCCAACCCGCATTCGCTATACTGCCGATTCTGGACATTGCAACTCTTCCTAGACAATCAGTGTACAAAGCAATTCCATCTATCGTGTTTATTTGTGGCGTGTTGTTAGCAGCCGATGCTCGGGCATTGCGCTGCGGCAGCCGGATCGTTCAGGAAGGCATGACGGAGGTGCAAGTCGTCGAATTGTGCGGGAAACCCTATTCGGAACGCCAATTAGGATTCGTATTGCGCCCCTACATTGTTCGGCGACCCGCAGAAGTTACGGTGGCTACCAGCAAGAACTGGCCGTCACTGAAATGCTGTTCAATTTTGGGCCCCGCAAACTCATGCGCCGAATCCGCTTCGAGGGTGGGCGCCTCACAAACATTGAAACTGCCGGATACGGGCATCGCGACAAATAGTAGTTCGCCAGATTCGACTGAGTCACAAAACTCTCGCCCGCGAGGGAGTATCATGCGTCGCAATAGCTTACCGAACCAAGGCAAGGAGATCTTTGTCAATGAGTGACAAGAACAATCGTCGATTGCGCGATATCGCTGCCGGACCTGGCACATTGATCAGCGAGGGTTGCAAGATTGAAGGCCACGTCACCGGACGCGGAAATTACATGATCAACGGCGAGATTGATGGCGTATGTGACATTGATGGTTCAGTCACCGTAGCCAAGGGCGGCTATTGCAAGGGCGTGGTAAAGGCCAACACTGTCATTGTAGCCGGCAGAGTTGACGGAGATATTATTGCAATTGGCCAGATTGAAATTAGCAATACTGCGAAGGTTAGCGGTACGGTAACGGGTTACGCTATTGCAGTTGCGGAAGGTGCGATTGTCGAGGGCATCATGAAAACAACTGGCAACAATCATCCACACGGATTCATCGAAAAACGCCAACCGGACGATCGTGACTAAATCCTCTGATTAATCAGGATACAGCGAGAGTTCGACTCGGTTGTTATTTCTTGCTATTTCATTCCATGCACCGGCAGTGACGCTCGCCGTATTAACCGGGTAGTCCATAACCGGCGCAGCATTACCAAGTGAGACAGTTTCATATTGAATGCGACCGGACGATCGTTCATTCGACAGCCGCACAAAGTTAGCGAATTCGATCGATTGACGCAGTCCCAATTCGTACGCTTCACCATTGCTGACGCCAATCTGATCGCAATTGGAGGCGCTGACTTGCGCCAGCGCCAATTCGAAGCCGGCGGACCCTGATCTGTTCATGCAAAAATCCCCTACGTTCGTTTCAATACGAACGACTCCTGAGAACCCCAGCATCTCAAGTCTGTCTTCGAGTTGCATCAACACGGCAAGGCGTACATCACTCAACGCGAGTTCTTCGAATTTGTAAGTTAGCCCCTGATTAGCGCCCCACTCGAGATTGTGCAATGCGGTCGTAAACATTGCGTCGACCCTATCCTGATAATTGTCCAAGCGTCTTCTGGATTCCAAATTACTGTTGACGTCTGCGGTGCGTTGCTCGGAGAGCTCACTCGCCAGCGCAGTGTTTTGTTCTTGCATTGCTTGCCAACTTTGCTCACGTTGCCAGTACAACCACGCAAGAATCATCGAAACAATGACCAAAATGGCCATCGCGGCCCGCAGCCATGCCGAAGGTTCGTTATTGTCGATTGCGTCTGCCTCGTCTGCTTCGTCAATTTCTGCTGGCCTAATTTCGTCGACCACGCGCGCCGCAATGGTTTCATAACTATCCAGTAAATCTCTTCGTAAAACCGCACGCTGTTGATCAAATAGATCTTGTTTGCATAAAATCGAAAAAAACTCCTAAATCTTTGATTTTATATGCAATGCTTGC
>Ga0114993_10001163_pt1 | contig 30182 bp, 28 predicted proteins | sample ArcticOcean_MG_C_FD_87042 | JGI IMG/M metagenome (GOLD analysis project Ga0114993, IMG submission 87042) | Marine microbial communities from western Arctic Ocean - ArcticOcean_MG_CB2_150 | ecosystem: Environmental > Aquatic > Marine > Oceanic | place: Arctic Ocean: Canada Basin | collected...
GAGCTTTGTTGAGTCACTTGATGGTTTTTCAATTAAAGCTGATGAAGGAAGCTCTATAAGTGACTTTGTAACAACCATAAAAAATAATGGGATGCCTACAAATATTACAGAGCCTCAAATCTTATTTATTGCAGGATTTCGCAACTTAGATACATTAGCAGCGCATACTCAAACATCTATAGCTAAGGATGCTACTTTTAATTCATCAACATCTTTAAGCCAGAAAAACTTAGCAAAGGTTAATTATATTAAAATTAGTTTTGGGCTTGCAAGCACAAGTGAGGAAAATCTTACAATTAAAGCAGGGGATAGCTTAAAAATAAATACATCTTTTCAAATTAGAATTGCTGATGTTGATTCAGCAATTGTTAAAATTAGAGAATATGAACTACCAGTTACTTTACCTAAAATTTTATTTCCATCTGATATTGAGATCTATGGTGGAAAACTTATTAATCCAAGTGGCTTTTTAACTAATGAGATCAATATAAAAAGTTTATCTAACACTTATCCTTTTGAAATCGATTTTTTAATGAATTTTAAAAATTTTATTCCTCCAAATGCACTTAAAGATTCGATTAAGATTGATAGAGTCCTTAAAAAAGGAGAACTTTTTACTAAAGTATATAATCTAGATGATTATACATTTTATAACCCCGCCGGTAGTGATAATGCTCTTACAGAACTAGACATTGATTTTTCCGCTAAATTATCAGCTCAAACTGGAAAGTTGCCTTTAGATGGCTCAAATATTGGTGGTATTGACCTTGATTTAGAATTGAAGAAGCTTCATTTTGAAACGCTTGAAGCAAATATCATTCAAGAATTTCCTCCTAGCTCATTTAGTGTCGCTGGTATGCCAATAGGCTTTATTGGGCTGGAGTTTGTAGATACAAAATTAGAAATTGAGATGCTAAATGGAATTCGTCTTCCTGTAGTTTTGGATTTTGATATGATATCGGTTAATCAACTTGGTGATACAATGAAAGTGAACGCATTTTCAACTTTAGCAACCCCCATTGGATCAACAGATACTACTAAGACCATAACTCGTTTATCAAGAGACGGCACTACTACACTAAAATATAAATCGCCATCATCTGTTACCTATACTGATAGCATTACCACTTCCCCTAAAATGGGTGAAACTACAATCAATGATTTGTTGTCATCAAATCCAGCTACTTTTGAAGTTAACTCTCGAGTAAGAATTGATGGGCGTGGAACCTTGGAATCAGGGATGCATATTGGAGGAAAATATAGAATGCTTGCCCCCTTTGAGGTAATAATGGCTCCTATGACATTTATTTCAGTTACAAATACACCAATGCAAGAAATGGATCATTCAAATCGTAATAAAATTCGTTCAACAATGCAATCGGCAAGTATGGAAATGACCGTTGAAAATAAAATCCCTTCAGGTGGAGAATTATCAATGTTAATGTCAAATATTGGTTTTTTTCCACTTGATACAACGGTTTCTGCTCTTTCAGCTTTTAAAGACTCAATGGTAATTAAGTTAAATTGGGCAAGTTCAGATAGTCTTTATATTGTATCTAAATGTGAAAGTCTAAATCCAATAATAGGGAATTTATTTATTTTTGATGTGATGGATGATTTTACAGATTGCATAGATGGAATGGCTTATATCGTTAAAAGTACAGGTTTAGGAATTGATACAGTTGTTTCATACGTTGATACGCTACTTAAAATACCATTACCTAATCCGATCAGCTTTTACACAACTACTAGTTCAAGTGCTCATTCAGGTCAAGTAAAAGAACCAGGTTTTGTAGCTTACTCTAGCCCAATAAGTACATCTCGAATACGATTAATGACAAACCCAGGCCAGCCATTTATGGCTCCAAGATTTTCTTTGTTTGGCTCAGATTCTAAGAAAGTATATTTAACAACAGCTGACTATATTGATATTAATTCAAGTATCAATCTAAAATTAAGTAGTAGTGGTATGACCTCAGCTGCACCTAATGAGATTACTATAAAATACCCTAATGGTGGAGAGACTTTAAACAAAGATACTCCTTTTACAATTAAATGGAAGACTTTTGGTACTGTTTCTAATGTTACTATTTCATATTATGCGGGCTCAAATCCAAACGTAGAATCAGATGAAGGTTGGACTAGCATTGCGGAAGAAATAAACAACCTTGATTCTTTTGCTTGGACTCCAAGTGCTACAAATGGTATTAATTCTATGACAGAATCATTAAGAGATAGTATTCGTATTCGTGTTAAATCCTCAGATAAAAAAACAATTGATATGTCAGGTTGGTATTTTACTATTAATCATCGTGCTGGAAAAATTACCTCAAATAGTAATAAGCTAAAATTAATTGATTGGTCATTAAAACCTTGAAAAGAGTTATTTACATTTATTTAATGCTTTTAATAGCACTTGTTGGGCAAAAAAGAGATCCGCGTTCAGTTGCACTGGCTGGTGCAACTACAACAATTGCTGATGGTATATATGCAGTTGGATTTAATCCGGGCCTCATAGCATTTCAAAAAGAGAAACCATTTATGCTTCAATTGGGTGGCATTGACTTTGGGTTGGGGAATAATTATTTATCTATGGCTGCAATGAATACCTTAAGTGGCGATACACTAGATAGTGATGAGAAAACAACCATTATAAATCGGTTTAAAAGTAGAGGAGGGTTTACTTTTGATCTCTTTGGTCAATTGGCTACTCCAGGCCTTAACTATGCTTCTGGCAATATGGTTTTAACATCTAATATTTTATACATGAGTTCTTATTCTTTACCTGCGGGTATGGCTCGATTAATGTTAGAGGGCAATGCTAATAATCCAGATATAGATATGACTTTGGGTCTAGAAATAATGAGTGTCCATGAATTAGGTTTCTCTTTTGCTGTTCCATTTGAATCATACGCGGTTGGCTTTACTTTAAAATACCTACAAGGATTATTTTATATGGGAATTGACCCTGATTCAAGTAGTGCAAATTTTATAACAACTCCAAGTGCTGTTTATGGGTCAGGCTCTTATTATCTTAGACAAGGATTTGGTGGATCAGGCTATGGTTTAGATATTGGTATTGCAACTAAAGAATTCAATGGTATGAGATTTGGTGTATCATTAATTAATGCAGTTGGATCAATTGGTTGGAATAAACCTTCATTTATTAAAGATATGATTGATTATCCATTAAAATGGGATGGTGAACAATTATCAGATAGTGTTGCTGTTTTATATACCTACCAAATTGATTCACTAAGAGCTGATAATCTATCGTCAAGTACAATTTTTACTAGTAGTTCCAAAGTTGTTAAAAATCTAGATGAAAATGGTAAAGTAAAACAATTTAATATTCGCTATCCTGCAATTCTTCGATTTGGGTTATCTTATAAGAAAAATGATCTACTAATTAGTTCTGACTTGATAACTGGTTTTGAAAATCGTCTTTATGCTAATTCAAGATGGCGCTGGGCGATAGGTGTAGAGTCATATCGTTTCCCTTCTATGCCACTTAGAATGGGATTTGCATGGGAGGGGATGGATAGAACGGAATTAGGTTTAGGAGCGGGATTTTATGGAGGCCCAGTTATGATTGACTTTGGGTTCTCTTTCCGTAATGGTATGTGGATACATTCAATGAAAGGTTTAAATCTATCATTAGGTTTCACTATGACGAGCTTTAAAGGAAGAAAAAATAAAAAGGATGATTTAAAAAGTGGGCCATCGCCCACACCTGAAAAATCACTTCCTGGCGAAGATAAGAAGTGAAATTCCTCCAACTGAAAATAGTACATTTCCCATCCATGCTGCAAAAATGGGTGACATAACCCCATTGTAGCCCATAGACATACCAAATTTTATAAAAGCATAATATATAAAAATCACAAAAATTCCCATTCCGGCACCAAAAGAAAGTCCGCCCTTTGATTTCATGACAACTAAAGGGAGTCCAAATAGAACAACAATCAAATTTGTAAATGCAAAAGATATTTTAAATAATCGATCTACCTCCCACTTAGTAGTATCGACTCCATTTTCCTTAAGCTGTTTAATACGAATTGTTAGGTCTGCGAAGCTCATTTCATCTGGAGTTTTAGATTGCTGAGTAATATCTTCTGGTGCAAAGTTTAAATTCAATAATGTGTCCCCTTTGGATAATCTCATTTCTTTAACTTCTCCATTCAGTTTGAATTCACGAATTGAGAAATCTGAAACATTCCATATTTTTAAGGAATCTAACCACTTTATACCTCTAGCATCTAAACGCTGAGTTACAATTCCTTTTTCTAAGGATATTGCAGTAATGCTACGCCCAATAGTTGTATTTACTCTATAACGTTCTATTGAAATGTGAGTTTTTTCATTTTTTTGTAAAAAGACATTCCGTAAATCTGTTTGTGCTTTTACTCGAGATCTTCTTTTCATGTATTCACGTTCAATGTTATATCGAGCTTCATTGCCTTTACTAACCCATTTATTATCTAGTTCAAATGAAATAAAACTAACGATGAGGCCAATGAAAGTAATCGGAAGGGCAATTCGGTAAAGGCTAATACCTGTAGCCTTCATTGCAGTTAGTTCATTTCGCTTAGCTAATAATCCTACACTAAAAACAGTAGAAATTAACATTGACATAGGAAGGCCAAGATTTATAAACCATGGGATTGCATAAATATAATATTTGATTGTGATATTAGCAGGTATAGAGTTATCAATAAATCGATCTAGATTTTCAATTAAATCAACTATTAGAATAACACAGAGAAAACCTATCAGCGTCATTGATAAAGTGACTATAAATTGACGAATTATATAAATATCAAGTTTTTTCATTAAATAGGATTAGTAATTAAGTAGTGAATTTCATTATTATTGATGACTTTTAAAGATAATTAAATGAATTTATTAGAAGAAATTAATTCCGCTATTTCTATTTTTGCAGGTTTTATGTGGGGACCGCCATTATTAATTATATTATTGGGTGGAGGCATATATTTCTCATTCTATAGTCGTTTTGTTCCTTTTAAATACTTTTTTCATGGAATAAATATACTTTTTGGACGTTATAATGATCCAAAAGATCCCGGAGAAATTACTCATTTTCAAGCATTATCGAGTGCTTTAGCTAGTACAGTTGGTTTAGGAAATATTAGTGGTGTGGCAATAGCGATTCAAATGGGTGGGCCCGGCGCTTTATTTTGGATGTGGTTAAGCGCTATCTTAGGTATGTCAACAAAATTCTTTTCGTGCACTTTATCTGTACTTTATCGTGGAAAAGATGATGCTGGTAATCTTCAAGGTGGTCCAATGTACTATATTGAAAAGGGGCTTGGAAAAAAATTCAAACCATTATCAATTCTTTTTAGTTTAGCGGGACTTATTGGTTGTACAGTAATTTTTCAATCAAATCAATTAGCAGATATTATAAGAAATCAAATATTTGAACCAAATGGATGGTTTTCCGATAATGTTATGGCTGGAAATTTTATTCAGGGTTTAATAATGGCTTTTTTCACTGCTCTAGTGATTTTTGGAGGTATAAAACGCATTAGCCAAGTTGCTTCTTACATGGTGCCAATTATGGTTGTGATATATCTTTTTGCAGGGCTATTAGTTATATTTAATCATATTACAGAAATTCCTTCATTATTTAGTTTAATACTTCATGATGCATTTACAGGAGAAGCGGTAATGGGTGGCTCTGTAGGAGCGGTAATTATAGCAGGTGTTCGAAGAGCATTATTTTCAAATGAAGCTGGTTTAGGTACCTCTGATATGGCTCATGGCGCTGCAAAAACAACTGAGCCAGTAAGAGAAGGTTTAGTGGCGATGATCGAACCTTTTATTGATACAATTATTGTCTGTACTATCACAGCAATGGTGATATTGTCATCTGGAGTATGGCAACAAGAAGGTTTAAGTGGTGTTACGATGACTACAACTGCTTTCAGTAAAGAATTGGGAGGGTTTGGGAAATTTCTTTTACTAGGTGCTGTACTTACATTTAGTCTATCAACAATGATGAGTTATTCTTATTATGGAAGTAAGTGTAGTGGCTATCTTTTTGGAACAAAAAGTATTTTTTACTATCGTTGCTTTTATATTGTTACAATTGTGATTGGTGCAATGATTACTATTGATATGGTTATTAATCTTGTTGATGGAATGTATGCGATAATGGCTATTCCAACTGTGATTGGATCAGTTATGCTTTCTCCTAAAGTAATGAAAGAGGCTAAACTTTACTTTAAAAAGCTATCTAACAATTTTGAGTCCTAATTTTATTTATATCCAGATATAAGTCCCCACTCTTCTTCAATTTTACATTCAATAATATTGAAGTAACTATTATAATGATTTTTTACATTTTGAATTTGAGACTCTAAAATACCAGATAGCGCAATATAACCTCCTGGCTTTAAAAGTGATTCAAATTTTGGTAATAATTCTATTAGTGGTTTAGATAAAATATTAGCAATAAGAATATCATATTTATTTTTAGGCAACTTATTTGGTAAATATGTTGGAATAGATAAATTGTTTATTAAAGAATTTTGTTTGGTAACCTTTAATGCTCCAGGGTCGATGTCCACTGCAATTGATGATGAGCAACCTAGTTTAATAGCCGCAATTGATAATATTCCAGATCCACAACCAAAGTCTAAAATAGATTCACCACCTTTAATGTTTTCTGATAACCATTTTAAGCATAGTTTAGTAGTTGAATGCGTACCCGTACCAAATGCAGAGCCTGGATCTATAAATACATTGGCTACATTATTATCAGAAGGCTGCGATCCAACAGGAAGGATCCATAGTTTCTTAGAAATCTTATTTGGCACATTACTTTTTTGTGATTCTGTGACCCAATCAATATTTTTTACCTTTTTTTCAGAATAATTAGGAAGAGAAGTTAATTTAAAATGGTGCATTAATTTTTTAGCTAGTAATTCTCCATTTGTTTCAAGACTTGCTAGTACAATTATAGTTGGATTGTCCCAAGCTTCCCACCTTTTTTCACCTGGTTCATCGACCCACATTTCATTATATGATTTTTCTTTTCCTAAATTTCTAATTGTTGTTGAAAATGCACCACATGACAAAAATAGATCGCAGGCTAATTCTAAATCTATCTTTGGCATTATAAAAGTTATATTTTTCATATCTAAAACTTAAACGGAAGTGGTGTAATTTTTACTATGGAATCAATTAAACGAAAAAACCTTAGTACTGAGAAACAAAATATTAATTCTCATGCTATAGATGATAAACCTATTTTAGAAATTCTTCATATTATTAATTCAGAAGATCAAACAGTAGCAGATAGAGTAAAAGAAGCAATTCCTGAAATAGAACAGACTGTTTTGATTGCAAGAGATGCCATAAGAAAGGGACATCGAATATATTATGTTGGTGCTGGAACTTCAGGTAGACTAGGAGTCCTTGATGCTTCAGAGATACCACCAACCTTTTCTGCTCCAAGTTATTTTTTTAATGGAATTATAGCAGGTGGTAACAAAGCTCTTCGTCAATCAATTGAAGGGATAGAAGATGAGCCGGAAACAGCAATCAATGATTTAAAAACAGTAAATTTAAAAGCTAATGATATTATTATTGGAATTAGTGCAAGTGGAGCTGCTAAATATGTTAAATCATCGCTTGATTATGGTAAATCTATTGGTGCTAAAACAGTCTATTTAATATGCAATGAAGAACCTTTTTTATCTGTTAATTCAGATATTATTATAAAAATTAACACGGGCCCTGAAGTGATAACAGGCTCTACTCGAATGAAGGCAGGAACTGCAACAAAGATGGTATTGAATATGATTTCAACTGCTACAATGATTCAATTAGGTAAAGTATATGACAATTTAATGATTGACCTTATGGCAGTAAATGATAAGCTAATCGATAGAGGTACTCGAATTATTGTTCAACTTACAGGCGTTGATTATCAATTAGCCAATTCTAAATTATTAGATGCAGATAAATCTGTAAAAACTGCTATAGTTATGATTAGATATAGTTGCTCAAAAGAAGAAGCTATTTTTAAATTAAATAAGTCTAAAGGATTTTTAAGAAAGTTATTATGATGATTAAAGTTCCTTCAATTGATAATCTTTTGAAAGAATGTCGTATTGATACATTTCGTGCTTCGGGTAAAGGAGGGCAACATGTAAATAAAGTAGAAAGTGCAATCCGCTTAACCCATTATCCAACAGGAATTATTATAACTTGTCAAGATGAAAGAAGTCAATATCGCAACAAAGAAATTGCAGTTAAAAGATTACATAAAAAACTTATTGAATTAAATCAAAAGCCAAAAAAAAGAATACCTACAAAAGCCACTAAATCATCTAAAATTAAAAGAATTGAATCAAAGAAAATTCATTCTCAAAAAAAAGCATTACGTCAAAAGCCAAAAAAAGATGAATAATATCATTGAATAGTTTAAGACTTGCTTATTTATACTTAATTTTTACCTTATCTTAAACTAACTAAAGTTCAAAAATGTCATTAAACAAATATATTTTTCGAGAGTATGATATTCGAGGTAAAGTTTCTGACGATTTCCCTGCAGATGTAGTTGAAAATTTAGGAAAAGCTTTTGGTACTTTTATTAATAGAAGTGGAGGGAAGGAAATATCTCTTAGTGGCGATGTACGTTTAACAACACCCTTATTAATTGAACAATTTAAAAGTGGAGTATTAAGTACAGGAATAGATGTTATAAATATTGGTATCTTACCTACTCCTGCAAATTATTATTCAATGTATAAATTGGATGTAGCTGGAGCAGTTCAAATTACAGGAAGTCATAACCCACCAGAGTTTAATGGTTTTAAAATGTCGCGTAATAAGAAAGCTGTTTTTGGTGAATCAATTCAAGAATTAAGAACAATTATAGAAAATAAAGATTTTGAAAAAGGTGAAGGATCTGAAGCATCATATGATATTTTAAGTGACTATAAGGCAATGTTGCTATCAAAAATTGATATTAAAAAAACTATTAAAGTAGTTATGGATTGTGGTAATGCCGCTGGAGCTATTTGTGCTCCAGAAATTTTTAAGAACTTCAATATTGAATTAACAGAACTATTTTGTGATATAGACGGAACTTTTCCAAATCATCACCCTGATCCGACAGTAAAAGAAAATCTTATTGACTTAATAAATAAAATAAAAACTGGTGATTATGATATTGGGATAGCTTTTGATGGAGATGCAGATAGAGTTGGTGTAGTTGATGAAACTGGAGATATCATCTGGGCAGATCAATTAATGGCACTTTTCTTACCAGAAGTTGTACAGGATGGCGATGAAATTCTTTATGATGTAAAGTGCTCTCAAGCATTAGAAGATATGGTCATTAAATATGGTGGAAAACCTATAATGTGGAAAACGGGCCACTCACTTATAAAACAACGAATGGCTGAACTGAACTGTAAATTAGGCGGTGAAATGAGTGGTCATATTTTTTTCGCAGATGATTATTTTGGTTTTGACGATGCTTTGTATGTAGCAGCTAGAATAATACAAACACTTTCAAGAACTAATAAAACTTTATCAGAGCTTAAAAGTGAATTACCAAAATATTATTCAACTCCTGAAATGCGTTTAGAAGCTGATTCAGATGAAGAAAAATTTAGAATCGCTCAAGAAGCAGTTAATTATTTTAAAGAAAATTATGATTGCATAACTATTGATGGCGTAAGGATTAAATTTGGAGATGGTTGGGGATTAGTTCGTCAATCAAATACTCAACCTGCGATAGTATGCCGTTTTGAAGCAAAGACTCATGAAAGAATGCTTGAAATACAATCCATCGTTTTAAATAAGCTTAAAGAAATTGGCAAACTTAAAATTGACGCCAAACATTAACTCATTTGAAAAACATATTTCTTTTCTAAAAAGTGGTGTTGAAAAAGCACTCAAGAATATTCCTTTAAACGATACACCTAATTATTTATATGATCCAATTAGATATATAATAAATGGGAAAGGTAAAAGATTAAGACCAGTTTTAGTTCATCTAGTAGGCCATTCCTATTCTGCCGATCCTGAAGATTTGATGAAAGCAAGTATAGCTGTTGAATTACTTCATAATTTTACTTTAGTCCATGACGATATTATGGATAATGATAATATTCGTCATGGACAACCATCTGTTCATAAAAAATGGGATGAACCAACAGCAATATTATCTGGAGATGCTATTTTTGTTTTATCACAACTTTTACTTATAGGTTTACCAACAATAATTATCCAAAGATTTAATGAAGTTTCATTAAATATATGTGAGGGCCAAGGTATGGATAAACAATTTGAAAATGATACTTCGATTTCAATGGGCCAATATTTAATTATGATTGGGAAAAAAACAGGTGCTCTTTTAGGCCTATGTGCAGAGTTTGGTGCTTTACTATCTGGTATCAAAAAAGAAAATGCACATAGTCTGTTTGAGTATGGTTTAAATCTTGGTTTAGCTTTTCAAATTCAAGATGATTTATTAGATATTTTTGGTGATGAGTCTTCAATGGGAAAAAGTTTAGGTAGTGATATTTCTAAAAAGAAGCAAACTGCGCTCACTATTCTAGCTAGAGATAATAATTCAGAAAAATGGTTAGACTTTATTAATAATCATTCTAAAATTTCTGATTACCAGTCTTATTTTGATAAAAATGGTATAAGGTCAGAGGTAGAAAAAGCGGTAGCACATTATATTAAAAAAGCTAATTCTGCGTTAATATCTTCACCAGAATCAGACAAAGAACATTTACAAAAATTTACAACGATGATTTTAAAAAGGAAGTCTTAATGACATCGTATAATTCAATTGATCCAAGTAATATGTATAAAGCTATATATGATTTTCCTGATCAAATACGTGAAGCTATAAAAATAGGTGAATCTATTGCCTTAAAGAATAATTATAATAATATTAATAATATTGTTGTGGCTGGTATGGGTGGTTCAGCTATTGGTGGAGATGTTACTCGACTCATTTTACAAAATCAACTTAATGTCCCAATGTACATTTCACGAAATTATACACTTCCAAATTGGGTAGATAATTCGACCTTAGTTATTTGTTCATCTTACTCAGGTAACACAGAAGAATCTTTGGCATCTTTCAAAGAAGCTCAAATAAAGAAAGCTAAAATTATTGCTATTTCTACTGGAGGAATACTATCTAATCAAGTTAATGAATTAGGTCTAGATATTGTAACCATTCCAAAAGGATTACAACCTCGAGCTGCTTTAGCTTTATCATTTGTACCCATGATTTATTTATTCAAATCATTAAAATTAATTAAAACAAAAACTATAGTTGATTTAATAGGTGCAATTAATCTAATTGAAACAAAAAGGGAAATTTATAATAAGAAAATAAATGAAAACCCTGCATATTCATTATCCAAAAATATATATAAATCTTTACCTGTTATTTATGGTGAAAATGAATCAACAGCAATTATAGCTGTAAGATGGAAGGGTCAATTAAGTGAAAATGCTAAAATGTTAGCGTATCATAATGAACTTCCTGAAATGAATCATAATGAAATAGTTGGGTGGGAAAATAATTCTGATTTGATCAATAAGATTTCAATTATTTGGCTTAAAGATAAAAATGACCACCCCAGAACAACCATTAGACAAACTTCAACAAAAAAAATAATCGGTAATTTAGCAGCAAGGCATGAAATTATATCAGTTGAAGGATCAACAAAAGTTGAGAGGTATTTAAATATGATTCATTTGGGTGATTGGGTAAGCTTTTGGTGCGCTATACTTCATGGCACTGATCCAACACCAGTAACTAAAATTGATAAACTTAAAGAAATTCTTTCTAAATAAAGTTGAACTTGAACCTGTTGTTTTCTAAGTTCAAATGAGGATTTTTAATGATTCCAGTAAAAGTTCAAAAAATTACATATTATCATCCAAATCGTAGCTATGCAGTTATATTAAAAGAATTAGATGGCGATCGAAGACTGCCCGTTTTAATTGGAGCTTTTGAAGCACAATCTATAGCAATGGCAATGGAATATATGGAAACGCCTCGTCCTCTTACTCATGATCTAATTACGAATTTAATTAAAGGTATTGATGCTAGCTTATGTGCAGTGAAAATAATAAAGTTAAAAGAAGGCATTTTTTACTCTGTACTCGATATTCAATCAAAAGAATTAGGACATCGCGAAATTGATTCAAGACCAAGTGATGCCTTAGCTATAGCTCTACGTATGCATTCACCAATTCTTGTTTCCAACGAGATTATGAAAGAAGCAATTACATTACAAAAAGATTTGCAATATATTGAAGAAGAAATAGAGCAAGAGCCGATGATTGAAACTTTAGAACAACAATTACAGAAAGCTATAGATAAAGAAGAATATGAAGTAGCTGCTCGAATAAGAGATAAAATAAAAAATATATAAACTTATTCCATTAATATGTCCATCGCATTTTGAGCTGCATTTTGTTCTGCGTCTTTTTTATTAGTTCCTATCCCACTTCGATAAACATTCTCACCAATTTTAACATGTACTTCAAATAGTTTTTGATGATCAGGCCCAGATACATCTGAAATTAAAAATTTAGGATTAGATAATTGTTTTGTATGGCAAAATTCAATTAAGTGCCCTTTATGATTAACTGACTTCCAGGCTTCTTGCCTGTTAGTCCAAATAGTTTTTAAAATAATTTTTTTAGCAGGTTTAATACCTTTGTCTAAATATATTGCTCCGATCAGGGATTCATATAGGTTTGCTGCTTGCTTAATAGCAATTTTATCTTGAGTGAGATCTACAGTTGAATCAATAATTATAAAATCGAGTAGCGTTAACAATCTACCCATGGATGAAAGAAATGACTTTTGTACTAAAGCTGATCGTTTTTGAGTGAGAATACCCTCATCACTTTCAGGGAATTCTTGCATTAATTCTTTACTTATTACAATGTCAATTACTGCATCTCCAAGAAATTCAAGGCGTTCATAGTTTTTCCTTGGATTACTTGTTATTGATCTATGTGTGAAAGCTTGTTTTAGGTAACTACGATTACGAAAATAGTAACCACAAATTTTTTCTAACTTATAAAGTGGATCAGATTTATATGATTTGAATAATAAATCAAATAAAGACACTATTTATTCTTCATTCCACCTTTTAATTATTATAACGCCATTATGTCCTCCAAACCCAAATGAATTTGACATTGCAACATTTATATTTGTCTTTAAAGAATTATTCGGAACATAATTTAATGGACATTCTGGATCAGCTTCTGTGTAATTTATTGTTGGTGGAAGTAGATTGTTTTGTATTGCTTGTACACAAGCGACTGCTTCAAGAGCACCACTAGCACCAAGAGAATGACCAACCATTGATTTAGTAGAGCTAACATTTAATTTTTCTGCATGATTCCCAAATAAACTTTTAATTGCAGCAGACTCGGTTTTATCATTGAATGGAGTTGAAGTTCCGTGCGCATTAATATAATCTACATCTTCAAGTTCTAAGCCAGCGTCATTCACAGCATTTTGCATAGCTCTTATGGCGCCTTTTCCACCATTAACAGGTTGAGTAAGATGATATGCATCATCGGTAGCACCATAACCAGCTAATTCCCCTAAAATAGTTGCGCCTCTAGATATTGCGTGTTCTTCTTCTTCAAGTACAATTGAGGCTGAACCTTCGCCTAATACAAAACCATCTCTACCTAGGTCAAATGGTCTGCTTGCTTTTTCTGGCTCATCATTTCGTGTAGATAATGCTTTAATATTTGCAAAACCAGAAATTGTAAGTCCAGTTATACTTGCTTCAGAGCCACCTGTTATCATAACATCTGCATCACCGTATTGAATTGTACGAGCTGCACATCCTATTGCGTCAGTTCCAGATGCACAGGCAGAAATAATAGTATGATTTGGTCCTTGAAAGCCATATTTGATAGCTAAATTTCCAGCTGCAATATTTGCAATCATACGTGGCACAAAGAAAGGAGAAACTCTCCTTTGACCCCTAGTTGAAAATGCACCGTGTTGTTCTTCAAGTGTTTGGATTCCACCAACGCCAGTTCCAAGGATAACACCTACACGTTCCATATTTACATTACTTTGATCTAACCCAGATTGTGTAAGTGCTTCTTCTGTTGTGACTAATGCGTAAATTGTGAAAGGGTCAAGTCTTTTTATCTCTTTACGATCAAAAAAGTCTTCTGGGTTAAAGCCAGAAAGCTCACCAGCAATTTTAACACTTAGGTTTTGTGCATCAAACTTAGTTATGTATCCAATGCCACTTTTACCCTTTGAAATAGAATCCCAATACTCAGAAACTGAATTTCCATTAGGAGCAAGAACCCCTAGTCCAGTTATTACTACACGACGTTTATTCACGTTTTTTATTTAGGTGAATCTATATAGTCAACTGCTGCCTGAACAGTTGTTATTTTTTCTGCATCTTCATCGGGAATTTCTATTCCAAATTCTTCTTCAAGTTGCATAATTAATTCTACAGTATCTAATGAGTCAGCACCCAAATCATCAACAAAAGATGCTGATGAAATTATTTTATCTTCTTCAACACCAAGTTTATCAATTACAACTTCTTTAACTTTATCAAAAGTAGACATTTTTATCTCCTTGTTTTAATTCATTACCATGCCACCATCAACCGTTATGGTTTGACCCGTAATATATCCTGCTTCATCTGAAGCCAAGAAAAGGGCGACGGTGGCAATATCATCAGGGCTACCAATACGTCCTAATGGTATTTTCGAATATAAATCTTCTTTATTTTTATCTGTCATATCTGCTGTCATATCTGTATCAATATATCCAGGAGCAATACAGTTAACCGTAATACCTCGAGATGACAGCTCTTTTGCTGATGCTTTAGATAACCCAATTAACCCAGCTTTAGAGGCAGCGTAATTTGTTTGTCCTGCATTCCCTGTAAGTCCAACAACAGATGAAATATTTATTATCCTTCCAGTACGAGCTTTCATCATCGTGCGTGTTACTGATTTTATGCCATTAAAAGCACCTTTAAGATTGATATCAATAACTTTATTCCAATCATCCTCATTCATGCGGATAATTAATTTATCAATTGTAATACCTGCATTATTCACTAAAATATCAATTCTGCCATATTCTTTTGTAATATCATTAATAGTGTTTTCGAATTCAACTAAATTAGAAACATCAAAAGCATTAACAGAAGCAGATCCCCCATTTGAAATAATATTTTCAACTACATTATTAAGCGTGTCTTTATTTCGACTAACACAAGAAACATGGGCGCCAGCTTTTGCATAAATTTCAGCTATCCCTTTTCCTATTCCTCGAGAAGCACCTGTTACTACTGCAACTTTATTTTTTAAATTAAACATGCTTGAAATTTACAATTTCTTCAAGATATTCTACACCATTCATATTTAATGAACGATCAATTCTTTTTGATAACCCCTGGAGTACACGCCCAGGGCCAACTTCAATAGCATTTTTCACACCATCCTTAATCATTTGAGTAATAGATTGATGCCATAGGACAGGGCTTTCTAGTTGTTCAATTAAAGCATTTCGAATTTCTTCAGCACTTGAAACTGGAGAAGCAGAAACATTGCTATAGATTGGAAATGTACTATCATTGATATTTGTTGATAACAATTTATCAGAAAGGATTTCTTTAGCTGAACTCATTAAAGGTGAGTGAAATGCGCCACTCACATTAAGTTCTACTACTTTTAATGCGCCTGCTTCTTTCATGATAGGTATTATTGATTTAATTGCCCTTATTTCACCTGAAATAACCACTTGTGATTTAGCATTAAAATTAGCGGCTACTACAATACCTTCATTGGCATGAGATTGACATATTTTTACAACTTTTTCATCTTCAAGGCCAATAACGGCAGCCATAGTACTTTTGTTAAGTTTGCAAGCATTTTGCATCGCCTCTGCACGAATTTTAACTAATTCAAGTCCAGTTGCAAAGTCAAATGATTGTGCTAAAGCTAAGGCTGAATATTCACCTAAACTATGACCTGCTGCGCATAAAGGTTTTAAGCCTTTTTTAATTAATAATTCACCTACTATTACACTTACTATATAAATAGCAGGCTGAGTATACTGAGTTTGTTTTAATTCTTCTTCAGGTCCATTGAAAATAATATTTTGAATATCTAAACCCATGATATCATTGGCTATATCAAAATATTTCTTTCCTAGTTTAGTATTATTATAAAGATCAAAGCCCATACCTACTTTTTGTGAAGCTTGACCTGGGCATAAAAAAGCAACTGACACTATTCGTTACTCCATCGAATTAACATAGACCCCCAAGTAAACCCTCCTCCAAAAGCAGCCAATAATAAAATATCACCTTTTTTTAGTCGCTCGCTTTCAACGGCTTCATCTAATGCAATTGGTATTGTACCAGCAGTGGTATTACCATATTTATTTATATTAATAAAAACTTTTTCAGCATTTATACCGCATCGCTTAGCTGCTGCATCAATAATACGTTGATTAGCTTGATGAGGAATGAATAGTTTGATATCATCGCCAGTTAATTGATTATTATCAAGGATTTTCTTACTTACATCAGCCATATTTTTTACAGCAAACTTAAAAACTGTTTTTCCATCTTGATAAACATAATGCATTTTTTTATCAACAGTATCTTTAGAGGCAGGATGGAGGCTTCCCCCTGCAGGAACCGTTAAATATTTACTACCACTTCCATCTAAATGTAAAATAGAATCAAAAATTCCAGTTTCATCTTTCGAAGGTTCAAGAAGGACACCACCTCCACCATCACCAAAGATGACACAGGTGTTACGATCTGTATAATCAACAATGGAACTCATGGTATCTGCTCCAATAACCATTACATTATTATACTGTCCTGATTCAACTAGCTTGGCACCCGTTTCCAATGCATAAACAAAGCCAGTACATGCAGCAACTATGTCATAACCCCATGCATTAATAGCGCCAATTTTATCTTGAACAAGTGCAGCTGTTGACACAACCAAATAATCTGGAGTACTAGTAGCTATAAGTATAAGGTTTATTTCTTCAGCAGATTTTCCAGATTTTTCTAATAATTGTTTTGCAATTATGGTACACATATCTGAAGTTGCTTGACCTTCACCAACCAAATGGCGTTTTTCTATACCTGTCCTAGATCTAATCCATTCATCAGATGTATCTATCATTTTTTCTAGATCAAAGTTTGTTAGAACTCGTTCTGGTAAATATCTAGCAGTATGTGAGATTCTAGCTTTCAATTAATTGCACCTAAGTGTTGATCAATTCCGCTAGAGATGTCTTGAATTAAATTTTGTTTAATGGATTCTTGCGCTACAAATATGGAGTTCATTATTGCTTTTGGAGTTGAGTTACCGTGACTAACAATAACTATTCCATTTACACCTAATAATGGAGTTCCGCCATGTTCTTCATAATCATATTGGTTTCTAATCTCTTCCATGGCAGGCTTAATTAAACTTGCACCTATTTTGTAACTAATTTTATTATTAATTTTATCTTTGATTAGATTTGAAAAGGTAGTTATCCATCCTTCAGCAAACTTTATCAAAGTATTACCTACAAACCCATCACAAACTAATACATTCGCATCACAATCAAAAATATTACGACTTTCAATATTTCCGATAAAGTTTGGTAATTCACTTTTAAATAATTTAAATGCTTCTTTGTATAGCTCAGATCCTTTAGTTGGTTCTACACCAATATTTATTAATCCAATTCTAGGTTTCTCAATCCCCTCAACATGGTCAAGGTAGACTGAGGCCATAATTGCAAATTGGAGTAGTTGTTGTGGATTAGCATCTGGATTAGCACCAACATCACAAAGAATTTTACCACCAGTTTGAGTTTTTATATAAACACCTAAGCAAGGACGTTTAACATGAGGGATACGTCCAAGTAAAAATAAAGAGGTTGCCATTACAGCTCCCGTATGCCCAGCACTTATAAAAGCATTAGCATGTTTTTCTTTTACTAATTTTAGCCCTTGAACAATAGAAGAATCTGGCTTCGATTTAAATACTTTTGATCCATCATCATCCATAGTAACAACTTCAGATGCATGATGAATGGAAATTTGTTTTGGGAGAGATGTCTCTAAAAAAGAATTTATTTTTTCTTGATGACCGACAAGGATGATTTTTAAATCATCTGATGATTTATCAATTGCGTCCAAAGCTCCCTGAATAATTGCCTGTGGAGCTAAGTCGCCACCCATGGCATCCAAAGCTATTATCATTTTAAAATATAAAAATTAGTCCGCAGTGGAAAGTACTGGACGTCCATTATAATAACCACAATTTGGACATGCGCGATGAGGCATCTTGGCCTGACTACATTGAGGGCAATTAGCAGTAGCAACTGATGCGGCTTTATAGTGTGTGCGCCGTTTCCTTCCTCTAGCTTTTGATTGTCTACCTTTTGGTAATGCCATAATAACTCCTAATTTTTTTTATCTTTAAAAACTTTTAATGAATCCCAACGATTATCAACATTTGAACTTATACAATTGCAATTCGAAATATTTATATTATTTCCACAAATAAGACATAAACCTTTACAATCTTTACTACAAAGTCGTTGAAGCGGTTCAGTTAATAAAACAAGATCGCGAATGACAAAAGTAAGGTCAACGTAATCTTCAGAGTCTGAAAATTGAACAACATCAATATTCTTATCATTTATTAAATCTTTATCATTTGATAAAATAATATTGATATTAGAAACTCTTTCTTCATTAAACTTTTCAAGGCACCTATCACAAGATGTCACAATATCTGTCTTCATTTTTCCATGAATACGATAACCACTAGCTGCAGTTTCTACAGAAATTGTACAAAGCAACTTATTATCTGCAACTTTAAGTTCCTTCAGATCTAAATTATCTGTTGAGATTTCAAAGAGCTGATTGGAAATTAATTGTTCTAAATCCGATTTAAACAGCTTCATTATAGACGGGAAATTTACCCTTTAAATTGGCCTCTTACCAAGGCTATTTCATTCAGGATCAAATTCTTCTTCATCTTTATGGAGTAAGATATTATCATCATCTGAATGTTTTCTGAATATTATAAACATTATTGTTTCACCAACGGATAGGATTGATAAAAAATAAGATAAAAAAGAAATAGAAATAATTAAAAGAAAAAATCCAATAATAGCAGCAGCTATACTTTCAGAGCCTGAAATATTTGTTGAATTGATTGGAATGAAAAAATTATAAAAATCATTCATGTGAATTCCTAAATTACAGGTGTTTTCACAAAATAAAGAGCATGTAGTGAAGTTTTCTGCCATTGATGTGAATAACTTTTGAGGCCAAATAATATTTGAAGCCACACCTATAATATCGGTTAATTTTGAACCCATCAATATTTCATGACCCATGACAATATTTATTAATTTTATACCATAAAATGAAATGAACTTAAATATAATTACAGAAAAACAAGCCAGTGGAATTAGAATAGAATGATATACAATTATCCGCCAAGGTTGTCCCCACGTTACAGAATAATTATTAAAAACTGAGCCCATAGTATCTTCTTCAATAGTGCCAATTATTGAAGGTGAATAAATAAAAGAAACCAAGAAAACTATTCCAGTATAAATTGTAAAAATCGATCCAAAAAAATATAAAAAGTAAGGAATTGAAAATATGAATTCACCTACAAATGGAATTTTTCCTAAAAGTGCAAATAAAGCTGATATTGAAACAAAAAAAAGTGTGATTAATCCAAGTGAAACTGAAGTGAATATTACAGCGTGCCAATGTTTTTTGACATAATTCCAAGAATCATTGCTAGAATAAAATTCATCTCCTTTAAGTTGTTTATAAGTAATTCTTGAAACTGCAGTACTTGCCAATTGAATTGCATATAGCCAAAATAAAATACTGATCCAAAATAATACTAAGGAATACCAGGGCCCGCCAGTGATTAATAAACATGGATATAGGCCTTGTGTATTCCATGTTTGAATAAATGAATGGCCAGAAAGGGATAAGGCTATATAGTTAAGTATAAGATAGATCAGATATGACAAGAAATTTGCAATTATAAAAACCCAAATCTTTTTGCCGCTTAGTGCTAAGCGAGGAGATCTAAATATATCGCGAAAATCAAAATTAAGATTCATTTGTTCCATAATTAATTTATAGTTCAATATTCGTATCGAACAAAATCAACCCATGCTCTTTCTTGTCGAGTTTTAGATAATACTTTTGCAACAGAAACGGCTGTTTCTCTTTTATCATAACTACCTACACGAATTCGATACCAAACTTCATTTGTTTCTTTAAATGATGCTTTTTGAATATAAGCATCGTATCCAGCATCAATTAATTTTGCTGCAAACTTTTTTGCATCACTTAATACTTTTTTAGATCCAACCTGGATAGTAAATCTATCTTTATCGTAGGGAATTGAAGAACCGCGTATTTTTTTTGGTTTTTTATTTATTTTTTTAATGGTCTTTTTCTTCGGTTCAGGTGCAATGGGTTTAGTTAAAGGTTTTTCTTTTTTCAATTTTTCATCAAGCTCTTCTTTGGAAGGAACCTCTTTAACCGCTTCTAAAACATCTTCTACCGATTCAGAATCATACCATTTGGGCTCATTATTTTCTACTAATAAATCTGAAACTGCCGTTGAATCTTGTTCAACTTCGACTACTTCTTCCAGCGTTTGGTCATTACCTTTATCCTCTAATGAGACTACTTCATATGAAAATGATTCGGTGCTAATCTCATCATTATATTGAAATATGGAAACTTCTAAACTATAGATGCCAGGTACATCTGGCGTAAGGACAATTGAGGAGTTACGATCGCCCCTTTGAATATTATTATTATCAATAAAACTATTCTCAGGAACGCTAGTTAATTCCCAAATAAATTCTAGATCTTGACTCTCCTCAGGGACTTCAGCAAATACATTAATAATCTCGCCAAGAGCTATTGTATTATTTTCTTTGCTACAGGATATAATTAAAGTAGCTATTAGTAAAATATTATATTTTTTAAGGTACATCATTTCAATCGAGCTATATAAGCTTATATAGGAATTTGTAGGGATATAAGGTAATAATGCAACTGTTACTGATAGCTAATTAATTCACTATCGGTAAAAAAGAATCCTATCTCAATTTTTGCATTTTCATCACTATCTGCACCATGGACAGCATTTTCACTTAATGAAGTAGCAAATTCTTTTCGAATGGTTCCATCTTCAGCTTCCTCGGGGTTAGTTGCTCCAATTATTGCACGCCAAGCCGAAACAGCATTATCTTTTTCTAACGCAAGGACCATTGTTTGACCAGATGACATAAATGTAGTTAGCTCTTCGAAGAATGGGCGTTCTTTATGAATAGCATAAAAACCTTCCGCTTGTGCTTTTGTCATTCGAATTAATTTTGCTCCAAGGATTTTAAACCCTGCATTAATTGTACGATCAAGAATTTTGCCCATATGACCATTGCTTATTGCATCTGGTTTTATCATTGCATATGTTTTATTACCCATTTTTTAAGAATCCTTAATTAATTTTTTAAAGCGGCTTTCATTTTTTCACCAATATCTGCTACTGATTCACATACGGTAATTCCACATTCAGTCATTATTCGCATTTTAGCTTCTGCGGTATCGTCACCACCAGAAACAATTGCACCTGCATGCCCCATTCTTCTTCCAGGTGGAGCTGTTTGTCCAGCAATGAAACCCACAACAGGTTTAGACATATTTTCTTTAATCCACCTGGCTGAATCATTTTCCATTTGACCGCCTATTTCGCCAATTAAAACTACTCCGTGAGTCTCAGGATCTTCTTCAAATAATTTAAGAGCATCAATCATAGTTGTACCAATAATTGGATCACCGCCAATTCCTATTGCAGTTGTTTGACCAAGTCCTACATTTACTAATTGTCCAATTGCTTCATAAGTTAAAGTTCCTGATTTTGAAAGGACGCCAATATTTCCTTTTTTACATATAAAGCCAGGCATAATTCCAAGTTTACATTCATCAACAGTAATAAGGCCTGGGCAGTTTGGTCCAACCAACCTTGTTTTATTTTGGTCAATGATCCTCTTAGCTTTTACCATATCATGAACCGGAACTCCCTCAGTAATACAAACTACTAATTCTATTCCAGCTTCGGATGCTTCTATTATAGCATCTGCAGCAAAAGGAGGGGGGACAAAAATAATTGATACATTAGCGCCAGTTTCTTTAATGGAGTCTTCAACTGAATTAAAAACTGGAACTTTTGATTCAAGAGCAGTTTGACCACCTTTGCCTGGAGTGACTCCTGCAACTATGTTTGTTCCATATTCAATCATTTGAGTAGCATGGAATGTTCCTTCAGAGCCAGTTATCCCTTGCACCACCACTTTTGAATTTTTATTAACTAATATTGACATTTATTACCTTAATTATTTATTGCAGCATTGACAACTTTTTGGGCAGCATCTTTCATATCATTCGCTGGGATAATATCCAAGCCAGATAGAGATAAAATATTTTTTGCTTCTTTGGCATTTGTTCCTTCCAGCCTTACGACAACTGGAACTTTTAGTCCCAGTTCTTCTACCGCTTTTATAACTCCATTCGCAACGCGGTCACATCGGACGATGCCTCCAAAAATATTAATTAATATTGCTTTTACATGAGGATCTGAAAGAATGATTTTGAAGCCATTTTTTACTGTTTCAGCGGAAGCAGCGCCACCTACATCTAAGAAATTTGCAGGCTCACCACCTGCAAGTTTAATAATGTCCATTGTTGCCATGGCTAAACCAGCGCCATTCACCATACAGCCAACATTCCCATCTAACTTGATATAATTTAGATCATATTTACTTGCCTCTAATTCAGTTGGGTCTTCTTCATTAGTATCCCTGAGTTCAGCAATATCTTTATGGCGAAACATTGCATTCCCATCAAAATTAAATTTAGCATCTAAAGCTACAATTTCTTCAGTTTCAGTAAGTATTAGGGGATTAATCTCAACAATAGAAGCATCGGTTCCCATATAGCATTTGTACATTTTAATGAAAACTTTTAAAGCTGTTTTGTAGGCTTCACCTGTGAGGCCCAGCCCATTAGCTAATTTCATTGCATGGAAAGATTTCATTCCTACTAGTGGATCAATCCATACTTTAATAATTTTTTCAGGAGTTTCTTCTGCTACTTTTTCAATCTCAACGCCACCTTCAGATGAGACCATAAATACATCTTTTATTTGAGATCGGTCAAGTGTAATAGCGCAATAAAATTCCTTTTTTATATCCAAGGCTTGCGTAATATAAACTTTCCGAACTTTTTGGCCATCCTCGCCCGTCTGATGGGTCACCAAGTTCATTCCTAACATTTCTTTTACATTTTCAAGAGCAACCTCAGTGGTAGGAGAATATTTTACACCACCACCTTTGCCGCGTCCACCTGCATGAATTTGAGCTTTTACAACGACGGCCTCTGTTTTGAATTCTTTTTGTACTTTTTCAATTGTTGGCAGAGCATCATTAATGTCTTCTATAACATACCCGTCTTGAATGGGGATACCGTATGACTTAAATATGTCTTTGCCTTGATATTCGTGAATTTTCATTTAACTGATCCTGTTTTTTACTCTTCATCCATGAAGGGGTAACTAAAATCTTTTGGTGGATCAAATGTTTCTTTTACAGTTCTCATAGAGACCCATCGGACTAAATTAAACATAGATCCTGCCTTATCATTGGTTCCAGAAGCTCGGCCACCGCCAAAAGGCTGTTGTCCCACAACGGCACCAGTGGGCTTATCATTTATATAAAAGTTTCCGGCAGAATGGGTCAGCGCATCTTTAGCTTCTAATAATGCTTTTTTATCTTGAGCTATAACACAACCCGTAAGGGCATATTCTGAAGTTGCATCAACTAATTTCAATGTTTCATCCCACTCTGATGGATCATAAAGAAAAATAGTTAGAACTGGTCCAAAAATTTCTTCACACATCGTACGAAACTTGGGATTATCAGTTAAAATAGTAGTCGGCTCAATAAAGTAACCTTTATCATCATTATATTTTCCACCGGTTAATATTTGGGCTTCCTCTGAATCATTTGCAAAATCTATAAATTTTGATATTGAATCAAATGCGCATTTATCGATAACTGCATTCATAAAGTTTGAAAAATCTTCTGGGTCACCCATCTTAATTGCATTAACCTGGTCAATGTACTTTTCTTTTAGCGAATCCCAAATTGAAGTAGGGATATAAGCTCGAGACATAGCAGAACATTTTTGACCTTGATATTCAAATGCACCTCGAACCATTGCCGTCGCTAGGGCCTCTATATCTGCTGATTCATGCGCGATGCAAAAATCTTTACCCCCGGTCTCACCTACAATACGAGGATAGGCTTTATAATTAGCAATATTTTCACCAATAGTCTTCCACATTCCTTGAAATACATTCGTAGAACCAGTAAAGTGGACACCAGCTAAATTGGAATCTGACATGACATTGGGCCCAACGTCTCTACCTGAGCCGGGTATAAAATTAATGACACCTTTTGGTAATCCAGCTTCAATAAGTAATTGCATAATAAAATATGCGGGATATACCGCACTCGAGGCAGGTTTCCAAAGTGCAACGTTGCCCATCATTGCCGGTGCACAGGGAAGGTTTCCACCAATAGAAGTAAAATTAAAGGGTGATACAGCAAAGACAAATCCTTCTAAGGGCCTTAGTTCAGTTGAATTCTTCATCCCTTCGGGAGAATACATAGGCTGGTGCTCCGCTAATTCTTGTGCATACCAGGCATTGAATCTAAAAAAGTCAATCAATTCACAGGCAGCATCAATTTCAGCTTGATAAGCATTTTTGCTCATATTTAACATAGTGGCAGCATTCACAGTGTCACGCCATGGTCCAGCCAAAAGATCAGCGGCTTTCAAAAATATATTTGCGCGCGTTTCCATATTTGTTTTTGACCATGTTTTCCAAGCTGTCAGAGCAGCCTCAATCGCCTTTGTAATTTCTTCAGAACCGGCCTTATGGTAACAGCCAAGTACATGTTGATGATCGTGAGGAACATACATCTCACCTAAATTTCCAGATTTGACCTCTTGGCCACCAATAATTAAAGGAACTTCAGTCTCTTGAGATTTTAACTCTTCAAGGCGTTTTTTTAAATTGGCTCGCTCTGTAGTACCAGGCGCATAAGATAAAATAGGTTCATTTATAGGTTTGGGAACGATAATGTTAGTGTTTTTCATTTGTCTCTGCATTAATTGTAAATATTAATAATAAAAAAAGTCTGCTAATTTATCTGAGAAAAAGCGAGGATTCAATAAATGGTTATTGAATTGAATCTAAAATTGAATTCATCGATTTTTTATCGGAGGCGCAAACCAGTGCTTTTCTATATGGAGAAGCACCATCAAATCCACGAATATACCAGCCAAAATGTTTTCGCATTAAGTTAGTGCCAATCCTTTCTCCATGCCAATCAATCATATGATTGAAGTGCCGACGGCAATATGAAACTTTTTCTAAAATAGAAGGGAGTGGGGGTGGAGTCTCTCCATTATAAAGTGCCTTAGCTTGTTTAAAAAACCATGGATTACCCAATGCGCTTCTACCAGCCATTACACCATCACAATTGGTTGCTTCAAACATACGCATTACATCATCAGGTTTTTTGATATCACCATTGCCAATTACAGGTAAAGAAGTAGACTCTTTCAATTTTTTAATTAGCGACCAGTCTGCGTCACCTTTATAGAGCTGTTTTGTTGTCCTAGGATGGAGAGCGATAGCTTTTACACCTATTTTTTCTAATCTAGGTCCAACTTCAGGCACAACGATTGAACTGCTATCCCAACCAGCACGCATTTTAACAGTAACCGGAACCGTGGGTACTGACTCAACTACAGCTGCTGTAATATCATCCATTAAACATAGATCACGAAGGGCAGCTGATCCAGCACCGCGTTTTGTTACTTTAGGGACAGGGCAGCCATAGTTTATATCTAGAATATCTGGTGAGAATTTATCAACAACCATTTTTGCAGCCTTACTCATAACTTCAGGTGAATCACCAAATATTTGAATACCGATAGGCCTCTCAAAATCTGTGAATTTGATCATTTGCCAAGTCTTGGCATTCTCTCTAATGATTCCATGGGCTGATACAAACTCAGAATAAACAACACTGGCACCTTGTTCTTTACATAAAACTCGAAAGGGATAGTCAGTGACACCGGCCATTGGAGCCAGAAGAATGGGGATGTTTATATTTATATTGCCAATTTTCATTCACTAAATTTATCGGTTCTATTAAATTAAAAAGGGGATAAAAAAATAAATATTCAAAAAAATAAATATGATGATACTACTGAAGTAATATATTATTTTTCAGGTAACGTATTTTATGTTTTATTTTGTTTGGGAATAATACGTTTAAGCTAGTTATGTGACACTCAAAACTATAAACTAGCAACAAGATAATTTAATGAAGATGTTAAACAGTAAATCATTTAAAGCAATAAAGAGTAGTCAGTATCTATTCTTACTAATCTATATAGCTTGTTTTCCATTATTATTGCTAGGCCAAGCCGACACGACCACTTCTAAGTTTACAGGAACAACTAGCGATTTAAAACCTGAAGTTGAAAGTGAAGCTAATAGTATTGATATTAATAAAGAGATCATCGCCGTTCTTGATTTCTCCCCTAATGGTATCATCAAATTAGAGGCTGAGGTATTAACCAATGAATTTTCTATTGAAATAAATAAAACTGAAAAAGCTATAGTATACGATCGAATAAACATGAAGGAGGTTGCTTCACAAAAAGGAATTGATCTAGAAAATTGTTTGGATAGTAAATGTTTTTCTGAATTAGCAAAGTTTATAGATGTTTCCAGAATAATCATTGGAAAAATTGAAAAATTAGATGAGTTTGAATATATTAATGGCAAAGGAGCATTATTGAGTCCCTTTGCAATTAGTGTTTCCATGTTCGATATTAAGGCTGATACAATATTATCAAATAGAGATAAGCGATTTACAGGAGATGCAGAAGATTTAATGAATGAAATGCAAATAACAGCCTGGGAAATTTTGGGTTTAGAAGTTCCACGCGATTTATTGAAAAAACGTAGTGGAGAAACAGGAGAGAATGAAGATGCAACCTTAGTGGGCACGGTTCTCCGATCAGCCCTGGTACCTGGTTTAGGGCAATTATATATGGGGCAAGATTTAATAGGCTATTTATGGATGGGCTCTAGTCTTACAGTTGGTTTATTAGCTTATAATCGTTATGACAAATATAAAAAAGCATATAATGATGTTGATGTTCACTACGATAATTATTTAAATGCGATGGACCCACAATCAATAAAAGGATTTAGAAATTTATCAATCCAAGCAGAATCGGTTGAGGCAGCGGCAGCGAAAGAAGCTGAATTTATGCTTAATGTTGGAGTTGGATTATATATAGCAAATATAGTGCATGCTTTCATGATTGCTCCAACTTCAGAATCCAAATCAGGTAGCGCTAAAAATAAAAAACCATTTTTCGATTTTATTTATAATAAAAAATTAAAACAACCCCAATTAAGGTTCTCCATTGCATTGGATTAAAAATAAATACTTTTTATTAATGTTCTTATTGATAGGGTGTCAATTAGATACGCATGATAACGCCTATGATAGTCCTTTTGATATAGATGGAAACAAAGAACAAGGCATCTATCCACCTGCGCTTATTTTACATCCAAAAGATATTAATGCAAGTGTTCAAGAAATTGTACCAATGAGTGTGTATGCAATTGAAGTGAATAATCTAAGTGGTGCTCATGCAGTTATCAAATACAATTCCACCAAGCTAAATGTCATGGATGTTAAACCAGGCGAGTTTTTTAAAAGTGCCCAAGCGCCATTGTTTCTTTATGATGATAATGAAGGAGTCTTAAATATTTTCACATCATATCTTGGTTTAGAGCGAAAGGTGAGTGGTAGTGGTCGTCTTGCCATTATAACGTTTCAATTAAAGGCTTCAGGTGAATCCATCATTCGTTTTGATGATAATGAATCAGAGCTGCTTGATGAAGATGACACTCCTATTGCAATTAAAGGGTTTGGTCAGGGGTCTATCAATGCGAAATAAATACTTCTTATTTATACTATTTAGTCTATTTACCATATCTTTTTCTCAATCTACTCAAGAATTAGGGATCAATAATAATGAGAATAAAAATCAAAAAATTAAATCTAAACAGTCATATTATGGAGATTTAGAAACAAGTTCTTTTGGAATGACTGGTCAGTCGCATATTGAAAAAATAGAAAAAAATATTCCATTTTTTTTAAAAAAAGCTCCTTCAAGCGGGGTTAGTCAAATATTAATGAATAAAGGTGCTTTAGATGAGCATGAGATAACAAAAGCAGCAGCAGAGGCAGCAGGTCATATTGTAACAATTGTAGATGATGTTTTTTCAATTGATGTAAGTGGGTACGATCAGATTTGGTTTATGAATTTAATGGATGATGGTTGGAGTTCAACTGAGAAAACGAATCTAAAAACATTTTTAGAAAATGGTGGATCACTTGTCTTTTGGGGGGTACGTGGTGATTTTTTCATTACTCAAGCTTTAAAAAATGATATTCAATCTTTTATAATAGAGGTCGGTGGCGGGAATGTATCAATTTCACCTGGGAAAATATATGGTGATATGACGGTTCAAAGTAACTTCCGCGATCCCAATAATATTACGGATGCTTATTTCCCAACCTCTGGTTTTTTATCTAATGTTGGTAATGGTAGTGCGATCGTTAAAGCAAATTCTCAAGGTGAGGAGGTTACTGCAGCTATTTGGTCTAGCGAAGACTTGGGTCCTTCCTATACTGGAAAAATTACGCTTGTAATGGACATAACTTTTCTTTTTCCAGTGAATCTTAATATAGCTGACAATGTCAAATTTTTAGAGAATCTTATAACTTTTACAGAACCGCAATCTATTCCAACCATTGCCTCAAGTAGTTTATCAAATGATAATAGCTATGTAGATCTTACCATAAGTCAAGCCGTTTATAATACTGTTGCGGGAAGCGGTGCCTTAGAAGCCTCAGATTTCACCCTTGTTTTTGCTCAAAACAGTGGAAATGCAACGGGAGTTACCATTAGCAGTATTAAGAAAGATGATAATACAGCTGAAGGGAGTGCCACGGCGTTATCAGGTGGAGAGACGGTTGTACGGGTTTTCTTAAGTATTACGGGTAAACCGAGCGGAGTCGAAACGGTTACTATTACACCTACAAATGGAACAAGTATCTATAATGCTTTAGGTCTAAATATGGAAGCTAGTGAAACTACGGGTGCAATAACATTGAATGATCTACTTTCACCTATAATCACGGATGTTTCAATTGCATCTGACAACAGTACAATTACGGTAACCATGTCAGAAGGAGTTTACAATACCAATGGAGGAAGTGGCGCATTGGAAGCTAGTGATTTTACCTTATCAATTAGTGGTGGTGTGGCCACATTGTCTAGTTCAATGCCAACCAGTATTTCTTCTAGTGGAAATGTGTATACTTTAGGAATAAGCTTATCTGACGAACCTAACGGTTTAGATACTTTATTTGTAAATCCGCTAGATGATAGTATATATGATGGAGTTGGAAATGAAATGGCTGCAAACCAAAGGGGACTCCATACACCGACTAGTAATTTTACATTATTGAATGATTTAACTGAACCAACAATGATATCAGTTTCGTCATCCACGCCAGATGGTCTATATAAAATTGGTGAGCAGATTGCGATTGAGGTTATTTTTAATGAGAGCGTTGTTGTGACGGGTACCCCACAGCTTACTTTAGAGACCGGCTCAACGGATGCAGTAGTCAACTATTCATCTGGATCAAGTAGTAATACTCTAGTATTTAATTATACGGTAGCGTCAGGAGATTATAATGGGGATCTTGAATATCAAAGTACCTCCGCACTTGCTTTAAATGGTGGTACGATAAAAGATGCAACTGGAAACGCATCGATCTTAACACTGCCAACGCTACTTTCTGCAAATTCATTAGCTGGAAACAAAGCTTTAGCGGTTGACGGTGTTGTTCC
>Ga0114993_10001164_pt1 | contig 30176 bp, 38 predicted proteins | sample ArcticOcean_MG_C_FD_87042 | JGI IMG/M metagenome (GOLD analysis project Ga0114993, IMG submission 87042) | Marine microbial communities from western Arctic Ocean - ArcticOcean_MG_CB2_150 | ecosystem: Environmental > Aquatic > Marine > Oceanic | place: Arctic Ocean: Canada Basin | collected...
AATAAGAATAAAGCTAGTGGTATCTATTTCTTGAAAATGGAAACTAGTGATGAATTATTTACTTTTAAGATAGTTATAGACTAGCTTCTTAGTGTTTTTTGTATTTCCTGTAATAATCGCTTGATTATTAGCTTTTTATGTCTTTTTTTAGCGTGATGTTTCTTAAAAACATCTTACTAGTTATAAATTATAAATTTATCAGAGGTAAAAAAAAAGCATATCTACTTCATATTATTGTAATAAATTACTACTTTTGCCGACCATTTTAGTAAAGATATAATATGCCAACAATACAACAATTAGTTAGAAAAGGACGAGTAACTATTAAGAAAAAGAGTAAATCTTTAGCTTTAAAAAACTGTCCTCAAAGAAGGGGAGTATGTACAAGGGTATATACTACAACTCCTAAAAAACCAAATTCTGCTCTTAGAAAGGTAGCTAGGGTTAGGTTAACAAATGGAAATGAGGTAAATGCTTATATTGGAGGTGAAGGACATAATTTACAAGAATATTCTGTTGTATTAGTAAGAGGTGGTAGAGTAAAAGATTTACCGGGTGTTAGATACCATATTGTTAGAGGAGCTTTAGACACGTCTGGTGTGAATGAAAGAACTCAGAGAAGATCAAAGTATGGAGCCAAAAGACCAAAGAAACAAATAAAATAAATGAGAAAGAAAAGAGCTAAAAAAAGAATACTTATTCCAGATCCAAAATTTGGAAGTGCATTAGTAACCCGTTTTGTAAATAATCTAATGTTAGATGGAAGAAAAAATACTGCATTTAAAGTTTTTTATGATGCAATGAATAGTATTTCTGAGAAAGTTACTGAGGAAACTTCTCTTGAAGTTTTTGAGAAATCATTAGAGAATGTAATGCCTCATGTAGAAGTTAGAAGTAGGAGAATTGGTGGGGCAACTTTTCAGATTCCACATCCAGTAAGAGAAGACAGAAGAGTTTCATTGGGGATGAAATGGATGATTGGTTCGGCAAGAAAACGTAATGAAAAAACTATGGAAGAAAAGTTAGCTGGAGAGATTTTAGCTGCTTATAAAGAAGAAGGAGCTTCATATAAGAAAAAACAAGATACCCATAGAATGGCTGAAGCAAATAAAGCTTTTTCGCACTTTAGATTTTAAATTAGAATAATGGCAAGAGACTTAAGTTTTACAAGAAATATTGGTATTGCAGCGCATATTGATGCTGGAAAAACGACTACTACTGAACGTATCTTATATTACGGAGGTGTAAATCATAAAATTGGTGAGGTTCATGATGGTGCGGCAACAATGGATTGGATGGAGCAAGAGCAAGAAAGAGGTATTACTATTACTTCAGCAGCTACTACTTTAGGTTGGGATTATAGAGGTGAGAATTATCATGTAAATATTATTGATACTCCTGGTCACGTTGATTTCACTGTTGAAGTAAATAGATCATTAAGAGTTTTAGATGGTTTAGTATTTTTATTTAGTGCTGTGGATGGTGTTGAGCCTCAATCAGAAACTAACTGGAGATTAGCAAATAATTATAATGTTCCTAGGATAGGTTTTGTAAACAAAATGGATCGTCAGGGAGCAAATTTTTTAAAAGTATCTGCACAAGTTAAAGAAATGTTAGGCAGTCATGCACTTCCATTACAGATTCCAATTGGTGCAGAAGATGAATTTAAAGGCGTTGTAGATTTAATAAATTTCAAAGGAATTGTTTGGAATGAAGATGATCAGGGAATGACTTTTGAGGAAGTTGAGATTCCTGCTGATATTATAGATGAAGCAAGAGAGTATAGAGGTCAATTATTAGAGGCAGTTGCTGAATTTGATGAATCTTTAATGGAAAAATATTTTGAAGATGAAAATTCATTAACAGAAAGAGAAATATTAGATGCATTACGTGCTGCTACTATTTCAGGCAAGGTAGTGCCAATGATGTGCGGTTCTGCATTTAAGAATAAAGGAGTTCAAGCTATGTTAGATATGGTAATGGAAATTCTTCCTTCTCCATTGGATGTTGAGGCTATAACAGGAAGTAATCCTGATTCAGATGCTGAAGAAAGTAGAAAGCCTGATGCAAATGAGCCTTTTGCAGCTTTAGCTTTTAAAATTGCTACAGATCCATATGTTGGTCGTTTATGTTTTACCAGAGCTTACTCTGGAACTCTAAATCAAGGAACATTTGTTCATAATTCTAGGACTGGAAAGAAAGAACGAATCTCAAGAATTTATCAGATGCATTCTAATAAGCAAAATCAGATAGACTCTTTACAGGCTGGTGATATTGCTGCCCTGGTTGGTTTTAAAGATATTAAAACTGGAGATACTCTTTGTGATTTAAAATCTCCTATTGTATTAGAATCAATGGATTTTCCAGATCCTGTAATTGGGATTGCAATTGAGCCTAAAACACAGATAGATCTTGATAAATTAGGGGTTGCTTTAGGTAAATTAGCAGAAGAAGATCCTACTTTTACTGTAAAGACAGATGAAGACTCTGGACAAACAATTATTTCTGGAATGGGAGAATTACATTTAGAGATCATTGTTGATAGATTAAGAAGAGAATTTGATGTTAATGTTAATCAAGGAGCTCCACAGGTAGCTTATAAAGAAGCTATTACTTCATCTGTAGATCATAAAGAAGTTTATAAAAAACAATCAGGTGGTCGTGGTAAGTTTGCTGATATAAGATTTGAATTATCTCCAGTTGATAATGATTTTAAAGAAGAAGGATTACAATTTGTTAACGTAATTAAAGGAGGTAATATTCCAAAGGAATTTATTCCTTCTGTGGAAAAAGGTTTTAAGATGGCAATGACTAATGGAGTATTAGCTGGTTTTCCTATAAACTCTATGAAAGTAAGGCTTTATGATGGCTCTTATCATGATGTAGATTCTGATGCATTATCATTTGAATTATGTGCACAGATTGCATTTAAAGTTGCAGCAAAACAAGCGACACCAGTTTTACTAGAACCAATTATGAAGTTAACAGTTATTACTCCTGAGCAAAATATGGGAGATGTAATTGGAGATTTAAATAGAAGAAGAGGACAAGTAGAGGGTATGGATGATAAAGGAGGTGCTAAAGTTGTAAATGCTAAAGTGCCGTTATCAGAAATGTTTGGATACATTACTGATTTAAGAACAATAACATCAGGTAGGGCAACTTCAACAATGGAATTTTTTGCTTTTGAAAATGCGCCTAAAAATGTTTCTGAGGAAGTAATATCAAATATTAAAGGAGATAAATAAATATAATTATGGCACAAAAAGTTAGAATAAAGCTTAAATCATTTGATCATACATTAGTTGATCAATCTGCTGAGAAAATAGTAAAAACTGTTAAAAATTCAGGTGCTGTAATTAGTGGTCCAATACCACTTCCAACCCATAAGAGAATATATACGGTATTACGTTCTCCCCACGTAAATAAGCAGGCAAGAGAGCAATTTCAACTTGCAAATCATAGAAGATTAATGGATATTTATTCTTCATCATCAAAAACGATTGATGCTTTGATGAAATTAGAGTTGCCAAGTGGAGTAAAAGTTGAAATTAAAGTAATTTAAAAAATAGAAAGATGCCAGGATTAATAGGTAAAAAAATAGGTATGACATCAATGTTCTCAGAAGAGGGAAAGAATATACCGTGCACAATAATTGAGGCCGGTCCTTGTATTGTTACTCAAATTAAAACTAAAGATAGTGATGGTTATGATGCTGTACAGCTTGCTTATGATAATCAGAAAGATTCTCGTTTGTCAAAAGCTTTATTAGGACATCTAAAGAAAGCTAATGCTTCAGCATATAAGAAGTTAGTAGAGGTTTCGTTATTTGATAATGAAGTTTTACTAGGAGACACATTAAATGTAGATCTTTTTGAAGAAGGTGATTTTGTTACTGTAACAGGCACTTCTAAAGGAAAAGGGTTTCAAGGTGTTGTTAAAAGACATGGTTTTGCTGGTGTTGGTGATGCAACTCATGGTCAACATAATAGATTACGTGCCCCTGGATCAATTGGTGCTGCTTCTTATCCTGCAAGAGTTTTCAAAGGAATGAGAATGGCAGGTCAAATGGGTAACACTAAAGTAAAAGTTGAAAATTTACAGGTTTTAAAAATCATGAATGATAAAAATATTTTAGTTGTTAAGGGTGCTGTGCCTGGAGCTAAGAATTCATATATAATAATAGAGAAATAATGAAGATAGCTGTATATAATATAAAAGGAAAGGAAACTACTAAGAAAATTGATTTAAGTAAAGATATATTTGGTATTGAACCAAATGATCATGCTATTTATCTAGATGTTAAGCAACATCTTGCTAATAAAAGATTAGGAACTCATAGCGCTAAAGAAAGAGGAGACATTACAGGTAGTCGTAGAAAAATTAGAAAACAAAAAGGAAGTGGTGCCGCAAGGGTTGGGGATATTAAGAATCCAATTTTTAGAGGCGGAGGACGTGTTTTTGGTCCTAGACCTAGAAAGTATGATTTTAAGGTTAATAAGAAAGTTAAGCGTTTAGCAAGAAAATCTGCATTAACTTATAAGCTTAATGAGAAGAATATTATTATTTTGGAAGACTTTAGTTTTGACACACCTTCTACTAATTTATACTCTAGTACGTTAGCAAATTTTGATCTATTAAATAATAAAACTGTTTTAGTACTTGATAAACCGAATAAAAATATATTTTTGTCTTCCCGAAATTTAAGTAAGGCAAAGGTTGTATTGGCTTCAGAATTAAATACTTATGATATTATGAATGCTAATAAAATGTTATTTATTGAATCTTCAATTAAGGATGTTGAAGCAAATTTTTAATTATAAAAGATGATGAGTATTATAAAAAAGCCAGTAATTACAGAAAAAATGACGAATCAAAGTGAAAAATTTAATCGTTATGCTTTTGTTGTTGATAGAAAATCTAATAAAATAGAAATTAAAAAAGCAGTTGAACAGCAGTATGATGTAGTTGTTGAATCTGTTAGAACTATGGTGTGTATTGGTAAAAAAAGGATGAGAGGTTCAAAATCTGGGATGATTGTTGGAAAGACTAGTACTTATAAGAAAGCTATTGTGCAATTATCTGATGGAGAATCTATAGATTTTTATAGTAATATATAATATAAAGAAATGGCACTAAGAAAATTTAAACCGATAACACCAGGGCAAAGGCATAAAGTAGCAATATCTTTTGATACTATTACTACATCTAATCCTGAAAAGAGTTTATTAGTTCCAAACACAAGATCAGGTGGTAGAAATGATACTGGTAAGATGACTATTGCGAATGTTGGAGGTGGTCATAAAAAGAAATATAGATTAATTGATTTTAAGAGAGAAAAATTTAATATACCCGCAAAGGTTGCAACTATTGAGTATGATCCTAATAGAACTGCCAATATTGCTTTATTGCATTATGTTGATGGTGAAAAAAGGTATATTATATCTCCTGAAGGGTTGAATGTAGGCATGGAAGTCTTATCTGCAAAGGATGCTCCTATAAATGTAGGAAATACTCTTCCTTTAAGTTCGTTGCCTTTAGGTACTATTATTCATAATATTGAGTTAAAACCTGGACAAGGGGCAATTATGGTTAGAAGTGCTGGTTCTTATGCTCAACTTATGGCTAGAGATGGAAAGTATGCTACAGTTAGGTTAGCCTCTGGAGAAATTAGAAGGATTTTAGTAACTTGTTTAGCTACTATTGGTTCTGTATCAAACGCACAACATCAATTACAAATTTCAGGTAAAGCTGGAAGAAGTAGGTGGCAAGGAAGAAGACCGAATGTTAGAGCAACCGTTAAAAATCCAGTTGATCATCCAATGGGTGGTGGTGAAGGAAAGCATTCTGGAGGTTTACCTAGAAATAAAAATGGTGTTCCTGCAAAAGGATATAAAACGAGAGATAAAAAGAAAATTTCAGATAAGTATATAATTGAAAGAAGAAAAAAGAAATAATATATGGCTAGATCATTAAAGAAAGGCCCTTTTATTCATTACAAATTGCAAAAGAAAATTGATGCAATGAATGATTCTGGAAAAAATTCAGTAATTAAAACTTGGTCTAGAGCATCAATGATATCACCTGAATTTGTTGGAAAAACTATTGGCGTTCATAATGGTAGACAATTTATACCTGTTTTTGTTACTGAAAATATGGTTGGTCATAAATTAGGTGAATTCTCTCCAACACGAACTTTTAGAGGTCATGGAGGTAATAGAAAAAAATAAATAAATGGGATCTAGAAAAAGAATAAAAGCAGAAGGCATGAAGGAGGTAAGAAAAAATATTGCCTTTGCTAAGCTTAATAATTGCCCTACTTCTCCAAGAAAAATGAGGCTTATTGCTGATTTGATTAGAGGAATGAATGCAGAAAGAGCCTTATCTGAGTTAAAGTTAAATCCAAAAGAAGCCTCTAACAGAATGGAAAAATTACTTTTATCAGCACTAGCTAATTGGGAATCTAAAAATGAAGGAAAGAAAATGGATGAAAGCAACTTATATATATCAGAAGTGAAAGTAGATAGTGGTAGAATGTTAAAAAGAGTGCAGCCTGCTCCACAAGGAAGAGCACATAGAATTAGAAAAAGATCAAATCATGTTACTTTAGTTGTTGATAGTAGAGAAATTGAAATAAATTAATTTATGGGACAAAAAACAAATCCGATAGGTAATAGGTTAGGTATAATTAGAGGATGGGAATCTAATTGGTATGGTGGGCAAAATTTTGGAAATAAGCTTGCTGAAGATGCTAAAATTAGAAAATATCTTAAAATTAGACTTTCAAAAGGAAGTGTGTCAAGGGTAGCAATTGAGAGAACATTAAAATTAGTTACTATTACTATTCATACAGCAAGACCTGGAATTATTATTGGTAAAGGAGGTCAAGAAGTAGAAACTTTAAAACAAGAAATTCATAAGATTACTGATAAAGAAATTCAGATAAATATTTTTGAAGTTAAAAAACCTGAATTAGAAGCAACTTTAGTTGCTGATAGTATTGCTAGACAGATAGAAGGTAGAATATCGTATAAAAGGGCTATTAAGATGTCAATTGCTTCAACTATGCGTATGGGTGCAGAAGGCATAAAAGTACAAATATCAGGCAGATTAAATGGAGCTGAGATGGCTAGATCTGAGATGTTTAAAGATGGAAGAACTCCATTACATACTTTTAGAGCTGATATTGATTATTCTTTAGCAGAAGCCCACACTAAACTTGGTTTAATTGGTGTTAAAGTATGGATATGTAGAGGAGAAGTATATGGTAAACGTGATTTAATGTTGCATTTTAAAGCTCCAAAAAAAGGGGGTACGAATCAACAAAGAAGACGAAAATAGTTAATTTGAAAAAACAGATAAATGTTACAGCCAAAGAAAACAAAATATAGAAAGATGCAAAAAGGAAAGATGAAAGGTAATGCTCAAAGGGGTCATCTTCTAGCTTTTGGGTCATTTGGTATTAAAGCTTTAGAAGAAACATGGTTAACTGCTAGACAAATTGAAGCAGCAAGGATTGCGGTTACTAGATATATGAAAAGACAAGGTCAGGTATGGATAAGAGTTTTCCCTGACAAACCAGTAACCAAAAAGCCAGCTGAAGTAAGAATGGGTAAAGGAAAAGGTGCGCCAGAGTATTGGGCAGCTACAGTGAGTCCAGGAAGAATGCTTTTTGAGTGTGATGGTATTGATATAGAAGTTGCTAAGGAAGCATTAAGGTTAGCAGCTCAGAAACTACCAATTAAAACAAAATTTGTTACTAGAAGAGATCTTCTAGTTTAAAAATAAATAAATGAAAACAATAGTACTAACAGAGATGCCGATTAATGAACTGAATGATCTTTTAGATTCTGAAAAGGAAAGATTAGTTAAACTTAAAATGAGTCATGCAGTTTCTCCATTAGAGAATCCTCTCTCTCTTAAATTTGTAAGAAAAAAAGTTGCGAGAATAATGACAGAATTATCTAAAAGAAAACATTTATCAAATTAATTATTTTATTATGAGTAGAAATTTAAGAAAAGAAAGAGTAGGTGTTGTAACTAGTAATAAAATGGAGAAATCTATTGTGGTTTCAATAGAGAGAAGAGTAAAGCATGATCTTTATGGTAAGTTCCTTAATAAAACATCAAAGTTTGTAGCACATGATGAGAAGAATGAATGTAATGAAGGGGATACAGTAAAAATCATGGAAACAAAACTAATTAGTAAAAATAAGAATTGGAGGTTAGTAGAAATAATTGAAAGAGTAAAATAATGATACAACAAGAATCTAGATTAAATGTTGCTGATAATAGTGGAGCTAAACAAGTTCTTTGTATTAGAGTATTAGGAGGTACAGGAAAAAGATATGCTTCAGTAGGAGATAAAATTGTAGGAACAGTTAAAAATGCTACATCTTCAGGAACTGTAAAGAAGGGTCAAGTTGTTAAGGCTGTTGTTGTCAGAGTAAAGAAAGAGGTAAGAAGACCAGATGGTTCATATATTAGATTTAGTGATAATGCTTGCGTTATTATTGATGAGAATGGACAGATGAAAGGAACTCGTGTATTTGGTCCTGTTGCTAGAGAATTACGTGATAATGATTTTATGAAAGTAGTTTCATTAGCTCCAGAGGTATTATAATATATAGAATATGGGAAAAATAAAAATTAAAAAGAATGATACAGTACTAGTAAATACTGGAGCTTCTAAGGGATCAAAAGGTAAGGTAGTTAAGGTATTTCCTATGGATAATAGAGTAATTGTAGAAGGTGTGAATATGGTGTCAAAACATACTAAGCCGAATGCTGCTAGTCCTCAGGGAGGAATAATTAAACAAGAATCATCTATACATATTTCTAATTTACAGCTGATTGATCCAAGTTCAGGTAAAGGAACTAAAGTTGGAAGATTACGAGATGAGAAAAGCGGAAAATTAGTTAGGTATTCTAAAACAACTAAAGAAGTAATAAAGTAATGGAGTATATACCAAGATTAAAGCAAAAATATAATACTGAGGTTATTAATAATCTTAAAGATAATTATAAATCAGTAATGCAAGTCCCAAGGTTAGTTAAGATATCATTAAACCAAGGTGTTGGAAGTGCTGTTAATGATAAGAAACAAATTGAAGCGGCTCAACATGAGATGACATTAATTACTGGGCAGAAGGCGGTTTTGACTAAATCTAGAAAAGATATTTCAAATTTTAAGCTTAGGAAAGGAATGCCAGTAGGGGTTATGGTGACTCTTCGAGGAAATAAAATGTATGAATTTCTTGATAGGTTTGTTACCTCTACTTTACCTAGGGTTAGAGATTTTCAAGGTATATCGGATAAAGGTTTTGATGGAAGAGGTAATTACACACTAGGTATTAAAGAACAGATCGCATTTCCTGAAATTAGTATTGATAAGGTTTTAAAGGTAACAGGTATGGATATTACATTTGTAACAAATACAGATTCAGATACTGAGGCCCTAGCTTTATTAAAGGAATTAGGATTACCATTTAAAAAGAATGATGCTGTTGAAAAAGCAAGAGAAGAACAATTAGAGAAAGCAAGAGAAGAAAAAAGAAGAGAAGCAGAAGAACAAGCAAAATTAGAGGCTACTGCTGAAGAAAGTACAGAATCTGAGGAAAATCCAATTGCAGAAGATGGAGAAGAAGAAAAAAATATAGCTTCTGATAGTACTGATGGTATTATTGAAGGAGACAACAACACTACTGGTATTAAAGAAAAAGAGGTCGAAAATAATAATCAAGATATATCAGAAGAGACTGATAAATTAGAAAGTTAAAAATTATGGCAAAAGAATCAATGAAAGCTCGTGAAGTAAAAAGAGAAAAATGTGTAGCAAAGTATGCTGATAAGAGAGCAGCACTTAAGGCTGCTGGTGATTATGAAGGATTACAAAAATTACCTAAAAATGCTTCTCCAGTCAGGCTTCATAATAGATGTAAGCTTACAGGAAGACCAAAAGGGTATATGAGGCAATTTGGCCTTTCTAGGGTTATGTTTAGAGAAATGGCAAATTTTGGTTTGATTCCAGGTGTTAAAAAAGCAAGTTGGTAATTTAAAAAGAATAAAAAAGATGTATACAGATCCAATATCAGATTATTTAACTAGAGTAAGAAATGCTCAAATGGCAGGTCATAAAGTTGTTGATATACCTGCTTCGAATATTAAAAAGGAAATAACAAGAATTCTTCATGAGAAAGGTTATATTCTAAATTATAAATTTGAAGATGATATTAATTTTCAAGGTAATATAAAAGTTGCTTTGAAATATAATATGAGAAATAAATTGCCTGCTATAAAAAAATTAATAAGAATTAGTAAACCAGGATTAAGAAAATATACTGATTCAAAAAAATTACCAAGGGTAATTAATGGATTAGGAATTGCAATAATCTCTACATCTAAAGGCGTGATTACTGATAAAGAAGCAAGAAACCTTAAGATTGGAGGAGAAGTTCTTTGTCATGTATATTAATATAAATAAGAAAAAAGTAAAATGTCAAGAATAGGAAATAATCCAGTTAATATACCAGAGGGAGTCTCAGTTAACCTTGATGGACATATTATTCATGTTAAAGGAAAGCTTGGCGAATTATATCAAGAGATTAACCCATTAGTTTCTGTTGATGTTAGTAAAAATTCAGTTTCTTTTTCAAGAAGTAGTGAGCAAAAGGAGGCTAGATCAATGCATGGTTTATATAGGGCGCTCGTATTCAACATGGTACAAGGTGTTTCAGAAGGATTCACTAAGAAACTAGAATTTATTGGAGTTGGTTATAGAGCTGTTGTTAGAGGTCAGACACTTGATTTTGCAGTTGGTTTTTCACATAATATTGTTATGCAAATTCCTCAAGAAATAAGGATAATATCTGAAACAGAAAAAGGAAAAGCCCCAATTGTAACACTAACATCTCATAATAAACAATTATTAGGAGCGGTTGCATCAAAAATTAGATCGTTTAGACCGCCAGAACCATATAAAGGTAAAGGAATTAGATATGTTGATGAATATGTAAGAAGAAAAGCAGGTAAAACATCTGCTGCTAGTTAAAATTTGATAATATGATGAAGTCAAAGAAAGATAAAAGACAAAAAGTAAGATTTAAAATTAGAAAGCGTGTTGTAGGCTCACAAGAACAGCCCAGACTAGCTGTTTTTAGAAGTAATAATGAAATTTATGCTCAATTGATTGATGATAGTTCATCAACTACTTTGGCAGCAGCATCTTCTAGAGAAGATAATTCTTCTGAAGATAAGTCAACAAGGGTTGAACAAGCTAAATCTGTAGGTAAAATGATAGCGGAAAGAGCAAAAAGTGCAGGTATTGATAATGTAGTTTTTGATAGAGGTGGATTTTTATACCATGGAAGAGTAAAGGCTTTAGCTGATGCAGCTAGAGCAGCAGGATTAAATTTTTAAGAAATAGATATGTTAAAATTAGCAAAAGATAAACAAGTAAAAATATCATCTGATATTGAATTAAAAGACCGTTTAGTTGGTATCCAAAGAGTAGTAAAGGTAACTAAGGGAGGTAGAGCTTTTGGTTTTTCAGCAATAGTTGTTGTTGGTGATGAAAAAAATATAGTTGGTATTGGTTTAGGTAAGTCTAAAGATATTTCTACTGCAATTGCAAAAGCTATTGAAGCAGCTAAAAAGAATCTTGTTAGAGTACCAATATATAAAGGTACAATTCCTCATGAACAAGTAAGTAAGTTTGGAGGTTCTCAGGTTTTAATAAAACCAGCTTCAAATGGTACAGGAGTAAAAGCTGGTGGTGCAATGCGTGCAGTTTTAGAAAGCGCTGGTGTTAAAGATGTATTAGCTAAATCTAAAGGATCTTCAAATCCCCATAATTTAGTTAAAGCAACTCTAAGAGCATTATTAGAATTAAGAGATGCTAGAACAGTTGCAATGCAAAGAGGTATTAAAATGGATCAAGTCTTTAACGGTTAATAAATTTATCATGGATAAGATTAAACTAAAACAAACAAGAAGTAGAATTGGCAGACCAAAGGATCAAAAAAGAACTTTAGATGCCCTTGGTCTAAGAAAGATGCATCAGGTTGTTGAACACAATTTGACTCCTCAAATAGAGGGAATGATACATAAGATTAAACATTTAATTACTATTGTAGACTAAATATGGAATTACATAACTTAAAACCTGCAAAAGGTTCAGTAAAAAGTGGAAAAAGAATAGGAAGAGGTGAAGGGTCTAAAAGAGGTGGAACCTCTACTAGAGGACATAATGGTGCGAAATCAAGATCTGGGTATTCAAGAAAAATAGGTTTTGAGGGTGGTCAGCAGCCGTTACAAAGAAGAGTTCCTAAATTTGGATTTACTAATCCTAATAGAGTTGAATATAATGGCGTTAATATTGACACCTTACAAGCTTTAGTTGATAACAAGAAAATAAAAAATAAAGTAGATAAACAGATTTTAGTTGACAATGGTCTTGTTCAGAAAAAAGATTTAGTTAAGATATTAGGAAGAGGAGAATTAAAATCAAAACTTACTATTACTGCTGATGCATATTCAGATTCTGCTAAATCGGCTATTGAAAAGGCAGGAGGTACTGCTAATATAATAGAAAAATAGAATGAAGAAATTAATAGAAACGATTAGAAATATATGGAATATTGAAGACCTAAGAAGTAGACTCTTAGTTACTCTTGGTATACTTGCTATATATAGATTCGGTTCTTTTGTTGTTATTCCTGGAGTTGATCCATCGCAATTGTCAGCACTTCAAGATCAGACTGCTGATGGTTTATTAGGTCTGCTTAATATGTTTACTGGAGGGGCATTTTCTCAAGCTTCTATTTTTGCTCTTGGAATTATGCCATATATCTCAGCATCTATTGTTATTCAATTATTAGGAATGGCTGTTCCTTATTTTCAAAAATTACAGAAGGAAGGTGAGAGCGGTAGAAGAAAGATTAATAATATTACAAGGTATTTAACAATTCTTATTACTGGAGGTCAAGCCCCTGGATATATAGCTAATTTACAAGCAACTTTACCTGAATCTGCATTTCTTCTTCCTGCTGGTGTATTTTGGTTTTCATCAATTATTATTTTAGTAACTGGTACTATGTTTGTTATGTGGTTAGGTGAAAAAATCACTGATAGAGGAGTAGGAAATGGCATCTCATTATTAATTATGATTGGTATTATTGCAAGTTTTCCTCAATCTTTAATGCAAGAATTTGTTTCTGCACTTGGAAGTACTGGTGGAGGATTAGTAATTTTTCTTGTTGAAATGATGTTACTACTTTTCGTAATATTAGTTACTATTCTTCTTGTTCAAGGAACGCGAAGAATACCTGTTCAATACGCAAAAAGAGTTATTGGTAATAAACAATACGGAGGTGTAAGACAGTTTATTCCTCTTAAAGTTAATGCCGCTGGAGTTATGCCTATAATTTTTGCACAAGCAATCATGTTTGTGCCAATCACATTAGTAGGTTTCTCAGAGAATGAGTCATTACAGGGGATAGCAGCTGTGCTTACTGATTTTCAAGGTTTTTGGTATAATGTGCTTTTCTTTTTTATGATTGTTGGATTTACTTATTTTTATACTGCGATGACAGTAAATCCTAATCAAATGGCAGAGGATATGAAAAAGAATGGTGGTTTTATTCCGGGAATAAAGCCTGGAAGAGCTACAGCAGATTATTTAGATAATGTTATGTCACGTATTACCTTTCCTGGTTCCTTATTTTTAGGATTAGTTGCAATATTACCTGCTTTTGCTATGCAAGGAGGTGTTAATGTTCAATTTGCTCAGTTTTATGGTGGTACATCATTATTAATATTAGTAGGAGTTATATTAGATACTCTTCAACAGATAGAAGGTCATTTATTAATGCGTCATTATGATGGCTTAATGGAGTCGGGTAGAATAAAAGGAAAGTCTTCTGGAAATATTATGTAATCATTAGATAATGATTCATTATAAATCAGAAGAAGAAATAGATTTAGTTAGAGAAAGTTCTTTACTTGTTGCAAAAACTCATGCAGAAATTGCTAGACTTATTAAGCCTGGAATTTCTACTTTAGCTTTAGATTTAATTGCTGAAGAATTTATTAGAGATAATGGAGGTGTTCCAGCTTTTAAAGGTTATAATGGTTTTCCTTCTACATTATGTATGTCTCCCAATGAACAGGTTGTTCATGGAATTCCAAATAATAATTTCTTATCTAATAATTCTATTTTATCTGTAGATTGTGGAGTATATATGAATGGTTATTATGGAGATTCTGCATATACTTATGCAGTTGGTCAGGTAGATGATGAGGTCAAGAATCTTTTAAGAGTAACAAAGGAATCATTATACAAAGGAATTGAAAAAGCTATTATAGGAAATAGAATAGGAGATATTAGTTTTGCTATTCAAGATCATGCAGAAAAATATGGTTATAGTATTGTTAGAGAATTGGTAGGTCATGGTTTAGGGAAAAGACTACATGAAGGCCCTGAAGTTCCTAATTATGGAAGAAGAGGGTCTGGAATTAAAATAAAAAAGGGTTTAGTTATAGCTATTGAGCCGATGATTAATATGGGTACAAGAGATATATTGCAACATAGTGATGGGTGGACAATAACAACACTTGACAGTAAACCGTCAGCACATTTTGAACATACAATTGCTGTTAGAAATGGAAAAGCTGAGATTTTATCAAGTTTTGAAGAGATAGAAAAAGAAATAGAAAATAAAAAATAAGAAAAGTAAATGGCTAAACAGGCTAATATAGAATTGGATGGTACAATAACTCAGGCATTGTCAAATGCTATGTTTCGTGTAGAATTAGAAAATGAGCATATTGTTACTGCTCATATTTCTGGTAAGATGAGAAAGTTTTATATTAAATTATTGCCTGGTGATAAGGTTAAACTGGAGATGTCTCCATATGATCTTACCAAAGCAAGAATAACTTATAGATATTAAAAAAGTAAGAATTATGAAAGTAAGAGCATCAGTTAAGAAGAGAAGTGAAGAATGTAAAATCGTCCGAAGAAAAGGGAGATTATATGTTATTAATAAAAAGAATCCAAGGTTTAAACAAAGACAAGGTTAATATATTATGGCTAGAATTAAAGGTATTGATTTACCAAAAAATAAAAGAGGAATTGTTGCATTAACATATATATATGGTGTGGGGTCATCATTTGCATCACTAATATTAGATGAAGCTAAGGTTTCTCATGATACAAAGGTCCAAGATTGGACTGATAACCAAGCAAATAAAATCCGTTCAATTATTGCAGACAACTATACTGTTGAAGGTGAGCTTAGAGCAGAGACACAGACCAACATTAAGAGATTAATGGATATTGGTTGTTATAGAGGAATTCGTCATAGAATAGGTTTACCTTTAAGAGGACAAAAAACAAAAAATAATTCTAGAACAAGAAAAGGAAAGAGAAAAACAGTTGCTAATAAAAAAATAGCAATAAAATAAAATTAAGAAATGGCTAAAACAACAAAGAAAAATACCGTTAGAATTGAATCTGAAGGGCAAGCGCATATTCAAGCGACTTTTAATAATATTATAATATCTCTGACTAACAAGAGTGGTCAGGTAATTTCCTGGTCATCAGCTGGTAAAATGGGTTTTAGAGGGTCAAAGAAAAACACTCCATACGCTGCCCAACTTGCTGCGGAAGATTGTACTAAGGTTGCTCTTGATGCTGGTCTAAAAAGAGTTAAGGTATTTGTTAAAGGTCCTGGAGCTGGTAGAGAATCAGCAATTAGAACAATTCATAATACCGGTATATTAGTTACTGAGATTATTGATGTTACACCAGTACCTCATAATGGTTGTAGACCTCCAAAGAAGAGAAGAGTTTAATATAAAATTAATTATAAAATATGGCAAGATATACAGGACCTACATCAAGAATTTCAAGAAGATTTGGAGAGCCAATTTTTGGACCAGACAAAGCTTTAACAAAAAAAGCTTATGCTCCTGGACAACACGGAAACTCTAGAAGAAGAGGTAAAAAATCTGAATACGGTATTCAGCTTGATGAGAAACAAAAAGCTAAATACACATATGGTATATTAGAAAAGCAGTTTTCTAATATTTTTAAGGAAGCTTTACGAAGAAAGGGTATTACTGGTGAGATTTTACTTCAAATGTGTGAGTTAAGATTAGATAATGTTGTTTATAGACTTGGAATTGCACCAACAAGAAGAGCAGCTAGACAGTTTGTAAGCCATAGACATATAATGGTAAATGATAGTTTAGTAAATATTCCTTCTTATGCTTTAAATGTTGGTGATATTGTTAGTGTAAGAGAACGTTCCAAATCAATGGAATCAATAAATAATTCTATTTCTAATCATATTAGCCAAATGGAATGGTTAGAATTTAATCCCGATAAAAAATTAGGGAAAGTTCTGTCTTCACCTGAGAGAATTCAAATTCCAGAGAATATTAATGAACAGTTAATTGTTGAGTTATACTCTAAATAATAAGAATAATAAAAAAAAAAAAATATGCAAATCTTAGATTTTCAAAAACCTGATGAGGTAGTAATGATTAATGAAGAAGCTAATCAAGGAAGTTTCGAGTTTCGTCCATTAGAACCAGGATATGGTTTAACTGTAGGTAATGCAGTAAGAAGAGTTTTACTTTCATCTTTAGAAGGATACGCTATAACATCAATTAAAATTCAAGGAGTTGATCACGAATTTTCAACACTTCCTGGTGTTGTACAAGATGTAACTGAAATTATTTTAAATCTTAAACAAATTAGATTTAAACAACAAATTGATGGAATAGAAGTAGAAAATGCAAGTGTAGTTGTTAAACGTAAGGGTAATATAACTGGAGCTGATATTGGTAATGGACTGTCAAATTTTCAAGTTTTAAACCCTGATCAATTAATTTGTGAGATTGATAGTAATATTGATTTTTCTATGGAATTTATGATTTCTAAAGGGAGGGGATATGTTCCAGCTGAGAATAATGTAGTTGAAGATTCTCCGATTGGAACTATTGCCATTGACTCTATTTTTACACCAATAAAAAATGTTAATTATAATATTGAAAATTATAGAGTTGGTCAGAAGACCGATTATGAAAAATTAAATATTAAGATTACAACTGATGGATCTATTGATCCAAAGTTAGCATTAACAGAAGCTTCAAAAATATTAATTCAACATTTTATGCTATTCTCTGATGAGAAAATAAATCTTGAAACTGATAGTGTTGATGATTTTGATGAAGACACATTACATATGCGTCAGTTACTTAAAACTGAATTGACAGATTTTGGTCTTTCTGTTAGAGCATTAAATTGTTTAAAAACTGCTGAAGTCTATACACTTGGAGAATTAGTTTCTTTCAAAAAGAGTGATATGTTAAAGTTTAGAAATTTTGGAAAGAAATCTCTAACTGAACTTGAAGAACTTATTGATGAAAAAGGTTTACATTTCGGTTTTGACATTTCAAAGTATAATTTAGATAACGAATAATAAAGATGAGACACGGAAAAAAGTTTAATCATTTAAGTCGAAAAGCCGCACATAGAAAATCTATGTTAGCAAATATGGCCTGTTCTTTAATTGAACATAAAAGAATTAAAACTACTCTGGCTAAAGCAAAGGCTCTAAGAGTTTATATTGAGCCTCTTATAACTAAATCAAAAAATGACACAACTCATTCTAGAAGGGTAGTTTTTAGTTATCTAAAACAAAAACAAGCTATAACAGAATTATTTGGAGAGATATCATCTAAAGTTGCTGAAAGAAATGGTGGTTATATTAGAATTCTAAAACTTAGTAATCGTTTAGGTGATAATGCTCAAATGTGTTTTATTGAGTTAGTTGATTATAATACTGATTATACAACAAATAAACCGTCTTCTAAAAAATCTAGAAGAGGTGGAAAAAAAACATCAACTAATACTGCAGTAGTTGAGGATTCTGCAGTAGTTGAGGATGTTTCAGTAGTTGAGGATGCTCCAGTAGTTGAGGATGTTTCAGTAGTTGAGGATGCTCCTCCAGTAGTTGAGGATGCTCCAGTAGTTGAAGAGACTACAGGAAATGAGGAAACTAATGATACAGATGAAAAAAAAGAAAATTCTAAGGGTTAATACAAGACTATTAATATGAAAAATATTTAAAAGGATAAGGCATTTGTGTTTTGTCCTTTTTTTTAATTTTAAATTAATTATATATGATTTACAAAGTAAAAAACAAAGCAGTTCTATTATTAGAAGATGGCACCGTTTTTCATGGTTATTCTTCTAGTAAGGTTGGATATGCTACTGGTGAACTTTGTTTTAATACAGGAATGACAGGATATCAAGAAGTTTTTACAGACCCTTCATATTATGGTCAGCTAATGATAACAACTAATGCTCATATTGGTAATTATGGTGTTAAAAAATCTGAAGTCGAATCAAATCAAATCAATATTTCTGGTCTGATTTGTAAAAACCTGAACCTTAATTATTCAAGAATAGCTGCAGAAGGCAATCTAAACGAATACTTTATTCAAAATGATAAAGTAATAATTACTGATATTGATACAAGGGCTGTTGTACGTCACATTAGAGATAAGGGAGCTATGAATGCAATAATATCAACAGATAATGTTAACTTAATAGAACTAAAGAAGATACTCCGTGAAGTTCCTTCTATGCAAGGTCTAGAGTTGTCATCTAAAGTTTCTACAAAAAATATATATTTTTTTGGAGATGAAAGATCTAAAATCAAGATTGCGGTTTTAGATTTAGGAATAAAAACTAATATATTAAGATGTTTATCTGAAAGAGGTTGTTATTTAAAAGTATTTCCAATAAATTCTTCATATGAAGAATTAAATTCGTGGAATCCTGATGGTTTTTTCTTATCAAATGGCCCTGGAGATCCATCTGTAATGACTAACGTTATTAAAACTACACAGGACCTTACTAATGATGGGAAACCTATTTTTGGAATTTGTTTAGGACATCAGATTTTAGCATTGTCAGAAGGTATTACTACATATAAGATGCATAATGGTCATCGAGGAATTAACCATCCTGTTAGAAATGTATTAACTGGCAGGTCAGAAGTAACTTCACAAAATCATGGTTTTGGAATAAGTATGGATGATGTAAATAAAAATGATAATATTGATATTACTCATATTAATCTAAATGATGATACTATTGAAGGGATTAGTTTTAATCATAAAAATTGTTTTTCTGTTCAGTATCACCCTGAATCTTCTCCTGGACCTCATGATTCAAGATATCTTTTTGATCAATTTATTACAAGAATAAATGAATTTAAAAACAATGAGTAGTATTTCAAAAATTCATGCCAGGCAGATAATAGATTCTAGAGGAAATCCAACAATTGAGGCAGATGTATTTACTAATAATGGTATTTTTGGTAGAGCTGCTGTTCCATCTGGTGCTTCTACAGGAAAACATGAAGCTTTTGAATTACGTGATAATAATAAATCTATATATCTTGGTAAGGGTGTGTTACATGCAGTATCTAATGTAAATAATGAAATTAATAATGAATTAAGTGGTTTGTCTATTTATGATCAAGGAAATATAGATAATATATTAATTTCTCTAGATGGAACAGATAATAAATCTAGATTAGGCGCTAATGCAATGTTAGCTGTTTCTTTAGCTTGTGCAAAAGCAGCTGCTTTAGCAAAAAACCAAGATTTGTATGAATATTTAGGCATTGACACATCATATGAAATGCCTATTCCGATGATGAATATTTTAAATGGAGGTTCACATGCTGATAATAAAATAGATTTTCAGGAGTTTATGGTAATGCCAATTGGTGCTAAATCTTTTTCTGAAGCATTACAAATGGGAACAGAGGTGTTTCATTTTTTAAAAAATGAGTTACTTAGTAAAGGTTATTCTACTAATGTTGGAGATGAAGGTGGATTTGCACCTAATTTATCTTCTAATGAAGAGGCTATTGAAATTGTTTTAAAAGCAATTGAATCTGCTGGCTATAGACCAGGTGAAGATATATATATAGCAATTGATGCTGCTGCTTCCGAATTTTATAATGAAGATGAAAAGGTTTATCATTTTCATCAGTCTAGTGGTGAAAAGTTAAACTCTAACGAAATGGTTAATTATTGGGTAGATTGGGTTAGTAAATATCCAATTATTTCAATCGAAGATGGTTTGGATGAAGACGATTGGGATGCATGGAAATTAATGACTGATAAGCTTGGTGATAGAATACAACTTGTTGGAGATGATTTATTTGTTACAAATATTAAAAGATTATCAAAAGGCATAAATAATGGAATTGCTAATTCAATATTAATTAAGGTTAATCAGATTGGAACTTTAACAGAGACAATTAATGCTGTTAGGATGGCTCAACAAAATTCTTTTACCTCGGTCATGAGTCATAGATCAGGTGAAACTGAAGACACAACTATTGCAGATTTAGCTGTTGCTCTTAAAACTGGTCAAATTAAAACTGGATCTGCTTCTAGATCTGATAGAGTTGCAAAATATAATCAGTTATTACGTATTGAAGAGAGCTTGGGAGAGCGCGCTCTTTTTACAGGAAAAGGGTTTAAGTTTGTTAGGTAATGACCTTATAAGATAGTATATTTACATAAATAAAAAAGTATTATAATGAGTAGAACTGCACAGTTACACTTTAATGGTGAGGAGTATGAAATTCCTGTTATTGAAGGAACAGAAAAGGAGAAGGCTTTAGATATAAGTAAATTAAGATCACAATCTGGATTAATTACTTTAGATAAAGGTTTTAAAAATACTGGTTCAACAAAAAGTTCTATCACATTTTTAAATGGTGAAGAAGGAATTTTAAGATATAGAGGTTACTCAATAGAAGATCTCTCATCTAAATCTAATTTCCTTGAGGTTTCATACTTGTTAATTTATGGAGAACTACCAACAACAGGTCAGTTAAATCATTTTATTAGTGATATATCTTCACATACTCTAGTACATGAAGATGTAAAATCTATACTTGATGGTTTTCCTTCTAGAGCTCATCCTATGGGTGTATTATCATCATTAGTCTCTTCTTTAACAGCTTTTTATCCTAAATCTCTTGATCCTAATAGATCATTTGAAGAGATTAATGGTACTATTATTAGATTGATTGCTAAGCTTCCTACTCTTGCTGCATGGAGTTTCAAGAATAGAATGAGACAGCCTGTAATGTATCCTAAAAAGCATTTAGACTATACAAGTAATTTTTTACATATGATGTTTGGATTACCTACTCATGAAAGTGATATTAATCCAGTTATTGCGAAAGCACTTGATCAATTACTTATCTTACATGCTGATCATGAACAAAATTGTTCTGCATCTACAGTTAGAATAGTGGGCTCATCACATGCTAGTTTATATGCATCTGTATCTGCTGGAATAGCTGCTTTATGGGGCCCTTTGCATGGTGGTGCAAATCAAGCTGTTATTGAGATGTTAGAAGACATTAAGATTCAAGGTGGAGATGTTAATAAATTTATTGATAAGGCAAAAGATAAAGCTGATCCTTTTAGATTAATGGGTTTTGGCCATAGAGTATATAAGAATTTTGATCCTCGTGCTAAAATTATTAAGAAAGCAGCTGATGATGTATTAGAACAGTTAGGAATTAATGATCCAGTCTTAGATATTGCCATGAAGTTAGAAGAAGTGGCTTTGAATGATGATTACTTTAAATCAAGAGGCTTATATCCAAATGTTGATTTTTATTCTGGAATAATTTACAGAGCTCTTGGTATGCCAACTGATATGTTTACTGTTATGTTTGCCATTGGTAGATTGCCTGGATGGATTGCTCAATGGAAAGAAATGAGAGAGAATAGTGAGCCTATAGGTAGGCCAAGACAAATATACGTGGGGCATAATCACAGAGAATATAAAGATATATCTAGAAGATAATTTTTTAATTAGTTAATAAATAGTTGATTTTTTTAAATGGGGTATTCTTCATTAAAAGCTTGTATTAAGGATTTAGAAAAAAATGATTATTTAATAAGAATAACAGAAGAAGTTGATCCTAATCTAGAAATGGCTTCTCGACATTTAGAAGAATTTAAAATATCGGGAAAGGTATTGCTTTTTGAAAATGTTAAAGGAAGTAAATACCCCGCAGTGTCTAATCTTTTTGGCACATTGGAAAGAAGTAATTTTATCTTTAGAGATTCTATTCATAAAGTTAGACAGATAATTGATCTTAAATCAAATCCAATTAATGGATTTAAAAACCCTATTTCAGCTTTGAAGAGTGCATTTCACGCCATTAAAGCTCTACCAAAAAAAGTGTCTTTTCCAAAAGAATTTGAACAAATTAAAATATCTGATATCCCACAAATTAAATGTTGGCCTAATGATGGTGGTGCTTTTATAACATTACCTCAAGTTTACTCAGAAGACATTAATAATCCGGGCATTATGAATTCTAATCTAGGTATGTATAGAATCCAGTTAGATGGTAATCAGTATATTCATGATAAAGAGGTAGGATTACATTATCAAATTCATAGGGGAATTGGTATACATCAAAAGAATGCAATTAAAAGTGGTAAGCCTTTAAAGGTATCTGTTTTTGTTGGAGGCCCACCTTCTCATACATTTGCTGCCGTTATGCCTTTACCAGATAATATGTCTGAAATAACTTTTGCTGGAATTTTGGAAGGTCGTAGATTTCGATACGCTATTAAAGATGGATATACAATTTCTGCTGATGCAGATTTTGTAATTTGTGGTGAAATTAGTGCTGATTTAAAACCAGAGGGCCCTTTTGGTGATCATTTAGGTTATTATAGTTTAGTACATGACTTCCCATATCTTAAGATAGATAAGGTTTATGCTAAGAAAGATGCTATTTGGCCATTTACAGTAGTAGGACGTCCTCCACAAGAAGACTCTCAATTTAGTAAGCTTATTCACTATATGACTGGTAATGCTGTGGAAAATGAAATTCCTGGATTAAAAGCTGTTAATGCTGTGGATGAATCTGGTGTTCATCCATTACTGTTAGCAATAGGTAGTGAAAGATATACCCCTTATAATCCAACAAGAATTCCACAAGAAATTTTAACAATTGCAAATCATATCTTAGGAACAGGTCAATTATCTTTAACAAAGTATCTTTTTATTATTGAAGAGTTGAATGCACCAGATATTAATAATAAGGAGGCATTTTTTATTCATCTTCTTGAACGTGTTGATTGGTCTAGGGATCTACATTTTCAAACTAAAACAACTATTGACACATTAGATTACAGTGGTGAGGGTTTAAATGAAGGATCTAAGTTAATTATTGCAGCTGCTGGATTAAAAAAAAGAAGTTTATTACAAAATGTTCCAGAGCTAAAATTATCTAAACAGTTTATTAATACTTGCATGGTAATTGATGGAGTACTAGCTATTGATGGAAAAGGTAGAGTTGCAGATCTTATAAAGGAATTAGAAAATCATAATATGACTGGTATTGGTTTAATTACATTAGTTGATGATGCCTTATTTGTTTCAGAGCATTTTAGTAATTGGTTATGGGTATGTTTTACGAGATCAAATCCATCTCATGATATATATGGGTTAAATATGTCTATAAAAAATAAACATTTCTCATGTTCTGTTCCAATTATTGATGCTAGGATAAAGCTCCATCATGCTCCTGTATTAAAAAGATAAATATATTATCTTTTTTGCCATTTTTTCTTTTTAAAGACTTCATATTTTGGTCCTTTTTCGAAATTATTTGGCAATGGAGTTTTAGTGATTGATTTTTCAATTAGTTTTTCAATATCCATAAAATTACGTACCTGCTTGCTATTAATAAATGTTATGGCCTCACCGGTATTGTCTGCTCTAGCGGTTCTACCAATCCTATGGACGTAATCCTCTGCATCATGAGGAACCTCATAATTAATAACAAGTTCAATACCCTTGATATCTATTCCTCTAGATAAAATATCTGTTGCAACAAGTATTCTAATTTTTTTACTTTTAAAATCTCTTATTGTTTCTTCTCGTTGATCTTGATTTAATTCTGAATGCATATCACTGGATTTAAATCCTGATTTATTTAGTGTTTTTTTGATTTCCTTAACACTTTTAATGCTAGATGCAAATATTAGAACATGACTGAGTGGTTTTTCGTTTTCTTTATTTTTAAGAATATCTCTGATTAGTCTTACTTTTTGTTCATTATTTACTAAATAGGCTGATTGAAAAATCCCTGGGGCTGGCTTAGAAATAGCTAAACTTATACTTGCTGGATTAATTAATATGTCTTGGGCGAGTCTTCTAATCTTTGATGGCATTGTAGCTGAGAAAAGAAGTGTTTGCCTCTTTTTTGGAAGTTTGTTGGATATCTTAATAATATCATCGTAGAAACCCATATCTAGCATTCTATCTGCTTCATCTAAAATAAGATACTCTACTGAGCTAGTATCAAAATAATCAAACTTAAGATGTGCCATTAATCTTCCTGGTGTACATATAATTATATCTGTTCCTTTTACTAAGGCTTGTTTTTGGTTTTCAAATTCAGGACCTGTTCCTCCACCATATATTGGATAAGAGGATGAGTCTGTATAATATGAAAAACCTTCAATCTGCATATCAATTTGTTTTGCTAATTCTCGAGTAGGGGCAATAATTAATGCTTTAACTCTGTTGTCTTGTTGTTTATTTGAAAGTATACTTAGTATAGGTAATACAAATGCAGCTGTTTTTCCAGTACCAGTTTGAGCGCAAGCAATTAAATCTTTGCCTTGTAAAATTATAGGAATTGCCTTTTCTTGTATTGGAGTGGCAGTTTCAAAACCCATCATATCTAAGCCATTTTCTAATTGATCGCTTAGACCGAGTTTGTTAAATTTCATTATGCAAATATACTAAAAGCAATATTGGTTTTCTTCAATTAATCTCTTTGCTATTTTTCTTCTGGTTTCTTTAATATTAATTAAATAACCTTTTGTAAATCTTTTAGTAGAAAGTAGAAGTAGTTTTTTGTCATCTAAATTTTTAAATGATAGAATTATTTCTTCAGCTGAATTCTGACATTTTTTAATAGATTGAAACATATATGTTTGAGTTAAGTTGATATATGCTTCTTTATCTTTATTTTTTATTTTTTCTGTCCTTAGGATACATGATTCTACAGTATAAATTTGAATACATATATCTGCTAAGTTCATCATTATTTCTTGTTCTTTTTCTATTTCTAATCCATATGTTTCTATAGTTTTTCCAGCAACAACTAGAAAAAGTTTTTTTAATTTTTTAAGATATGATTTTTCAAGAAAGAGTGGGTCATTTGCATCATGTTCTTCGAAAGATGGAATTGACATTATTTCAGAAACTAATTTCATTGCAGGTTCCATTATATTTAGACTGCCTTTAACTGCTTTTTTTAATAGCATAGCAACTATTAGCATTCTATTTATTTCATTTGTCCCTTCATATATTCTGGATATTCTGGCGTCTCTATATGCAGCCTCCATTGGTGTTTCAGCTGAATAACCCATACCTCCAAAAATTTGTATTCCTTCATCAGTACAAAATTGAACTGTTTCAGATCCCAGAACCTTAGTTATTGAACATTCTATTGCATATTCTTCAACACCTTTAAGATGAGCCTGTTGCTCATCATAACCCTCGGATATTAGGTTTTTTATATTCTGTTCAATATCATAACTAGCTCTATAAGTTGATGACTCTACTGCATATGTGTTTGATGCCATTTCTGCTAGTTTATGTTGTATAGCGCCATAGTTAGAGATAGGATATCCAAACTGAACTCTTTGATTTGCATGTTGAATTGATAATGATATTGCTCGTTTACACGCATCTATTACAGCAGCACTTAATTTTATTCTACCAACATTTAATGCATTCATTGCTATTTTAAAACCTTTTCCTCTTCCTCCTAATAAATTTGAAATAGGAACTAGAACTTCATTAAAAAACACTTGTCTTGTTGATGATGAATTAAGACCTAGTTTTTTTTCTTCTTCTCCAAGAGTTATTCCATCCATTGATTTATCTAATATAAATGCCGTTATATTTTTATCATTTTCAATTCTAGCAAATACAATAAATATATCAGCGTATGCTGCATTAGATATCCACATTTTTTGACCACTAATTTTATAATGTTTTTTTTCATTTGATAAGACTGCTTTTGTTTTTCCAGCATTTGCATCAGAACCTGCTCCAGGTTCTGTTAAGCAGTAGCATCCTATCCAATTACCTGATGCAAGTTGGGGCAGATATTTTTGTCTTTGTTTTTCATCTCCATATAAAAGAATTGGTAATGTTCCAATACCAGTATGAGCTCCATATGCAGTAGAAAAAGATCCGTTAGCACCACTAATTTTGTCACATATAAGAACAGAAGTTGTAAATGGCAGACCCATTCCTCCATATTTTTCTGGAATACTAATTCCTAACAACCCTAAATCACCTGCTTTTTTTAATGTATCTACACATAGTTGGTAATTTTTATTTTCAAATTCTTCTCTATAGCAATCAAGCTCTTTTTTTACAAAATCACTTGTAGCATTTGCCATCATAATTTGATCATTATCAAACTCCTCAGGTATGAATATTTCTGATTTTTTTTGATCTTTAATAATAAATTCTCCGCCTCTAATCATAATTATATTTTAAAAAATCTCAAAGATTCCTGCCGCACCTTGACCCGTACCTACGCACATTGTTACCATTCCATACTTTTGTTTTCTCCTTTTCATTTCATGAATTAATTGTACAGTAAGTTTTCCTCCAGTACATCCTAATGGATGTCCTAATGCAATAGCCCCTCCATTCACATTCACAATTTCTTTATTTAGATTTAGTTCATTTATTACAGCTAGTGATTGTGAAGCAAAGGCTTCGTTTAATTCAATTTGTTCTATATCATTCATTTTAAGACCAGCTTGATTAAGCACTAAAGGAACAGCTTCTACGGGGCCTATCCCCATATATTTGGGTTCTACTCCAGCAACTGAGTAACTTTTTAATTGAGCAACTGGTTCTAAGTTCAGTTCTAACATCATCTTTTTTGACATTAGTATTACAAATGCCGCTCCATCTGAAGTTTGTGATGAATTACCAGCAGTTATTGATCCATCTTTTGCAAATACAGGTCTTAATTTTGCTAATTTTTCTAATGTTGTGTCTTTTCTAGGACCCTCATCCGTATCTGCTAATATAATTTTCTCTTGTCTTTTTTCATTCTCATCTAAAAATATTGATTTAGTTTCTATAGGTACAATTTCATTATTAAACATTCCATTTTTAATCGCCTTAAGAGCCTTTTGATGAGAATAGTATGAAAAATTATCTTGCATTTCTCTATCAATTTTATATTTTTTAGCAACTGCTTCTGCTGTTAATCCCATATTCCAATACCAGTCAGGATTTTTTTTAGATATATCATAATTTGGAATTATTTTCCACCCTCCAAATGGTATAGGTGACATGCTTTCCACTCCGCCTGCAATAATACAATCTGCCATGCCATTTTTAATTTTAGCATCAGCTAAAGCAATAGTTTCTAATCCTGAAGAACAATATCTGTTTACTGTCATTCCAGGTACTTTATGAGTGTCTAAACTCATTAAAGATATCATTCTACCAATATTTAAGCCTTGTTCTGCTTCAGGAGTCGCATTACCAACAATTATATCGTTAATCCTCTCTTTTTCTAATTGAGGAACAGAATTAACCAAGTGTTTTATAACTGATGATGCAATATCATCTGGTCTTGAAAATCTAAAAATTCCTTTTCCAGATTTTCCTATAGCAGATCTAAAACCTTTAATTATATATACTTCATTCATTTTTAATTTCTTAATGGTTTGCCTTTTTTTAGCATATATTCGATTCTTTCTAATGTTTTTCTTTCTCCTGATAGGGATAAAAAAGCTTCTCTTTCTAAGTCTAATAAATATTTTTCAGAAACTTCAGTAGCAGCTGAAAGATCACCTCCGCATATTACGTATGCTAATTTTTCTGAAATTAGTTTATCATGATCACTTATGTAGTGTGCAGCATGCATTGAATGGGCTCCAACTAGAAACATTCCTAAAGCTTGTCTTCCTAAAACTTTGATTTTTTTATTAGCCGGTTTAGTATATCCATTATTAAATAAGTTTAGAGCTGACATCTTTGCGTCTGATATTAAATTATTATTTCCAATTGTAATCGTATCTCTATCTTTTAATAATAAATCTAATTCTTTAGCATTCTGAGCTGATGTAGATACTTTGGCCATTCCAATATTTAAATATCTTTCTTTTAATGTTGGTAGTTGAATATCTCCTTCAAAGTATTTTTGAGAAGCTCTTTCAGCCATTGCTTTTGTTCCACCACCTGCGGGAATAAGCCCTATCCCTATTTCAACAAGACCCATATATGTTTCTGCAGAGGCTTGAACATGATCTGCATGTAATGCAATTTCACAACCTCCGGCTAAAGTTAATCCATGTGTTGCTACAACTACAGGTACTGATGAATATCTTATTCTTCCTGTTGTTTGTTGAAATAATCTTATTGCATAGTCTATTTCATCATACTCTTGTTCAATTGCCATCATAAATATCATAGCAATATTAGCACCAACTGAGAAATTAGCTCCTTGGTTTGCAATTACTAATCCTTTATAATTCTTTTCAGCTATATTGATAGCTTGATTGATACCATTTAGAACACCTTCCCCTATAGAGTTCATTTTGGTATTCCATTCTAAATTAACAATCCCGTCACCAATATCAATAAGATTGCAGTCATTGTTTTTCCATACAATATTATCTTCTCTAATATTATCTAATATTATGAAATCTTTTATGTCATCTATTAAGTTATATTCTTCTTTATTAATGTTATAGTAATGTAATTTCTCTTTTTCTATTGAATAAAAAGTTTTTTTATTTTTCTTGATCATTATATTAACCCATGGAGCAATTTTAAAACCATCTTCTTCTATGTTTTTGATAGAATCCTCTACTCCAATGATATCCCAAATTTCAAATGGCCCTAACTCCCAGCCAAAACCTGCTTTTAAGGCTCTATCAATTTTATATATTTCATTAGATATTTCGGGAACTCTATTAGATATGTATGAAAATAAGTTGTAAAAAGTTTTTCTATAAAATTTACCAGCTATGTCATGAGCATTAATTAATAATTTGATTTTGTCTTTTAATGAGTGTTTTTTCTTTGCTAATGAAATCGACGGAAATTTTCTTTTACTCTTTGTTACATATTCAAGTTTTTTTAGATCAAGGCATTCTATTACTGTTATCCCATTTTCATCTTTGTTTTTTTTATAAAATCCTTGTCCTGTCTTATCTCCAAGCCAATTGTTTTTTTGCATTTCATTTATAAAACTTGGAGCTGACAGTTTCTCATGCATTTCATCATTTGGACAATTTTCACGAACACCATTAGCTACATGAATTAGAGTATCTAATCCAACAAGATCACAAGTCCTAAATGTTGCTGATTTTGGTCTACCTATCATTGGACCAGTTAATAAATCTATTTCATCTACTGTTAATTCTAGTTCATTTGCTGTATGAAATACATGTAAAATATTTGCTACTCCAATACGATTAGCAATAAATGCTGGCGTGTCTTTGCATAAGACCATATCTTTTCCTAAGTATCTATTGCCATAATACATATGAAAATCAACAACTGCTTTTTTTGTTTTTGATGAAGGAATTATTTCTAGAAGCTTTAAGTATCGTGGTGGATTAAAGAAATGTGTTCCGCAAAAATATTCTTGAAAATCTTGACTTCTGTTTTTAATTAAATTTTCTATAGGTATGCCCGATGTATTAGATGATATTAATGTTCCTGGTTTTCTGAATTGTTCAATTTTCTTAAATACTTCTTGCTTTATAGAGAGTTTTTCTACAACAACCTCAATAATCCAATCTGCTTCAGAAATTTTATATAGATCATCTTCTATATTACCTGTTGTTATGTGTTCTCTATCTTTTTGAGTATATAGTGGAGATGGTTTGCTTTTTATCGTTTCTTTAAGTGCATTATTAACTATTAAATTTTTAAGTTCTTTTTTCTCTCTCTCATCATCTGTAAGGTTAGAAGGAATAATATCTAGCAATAAAACTTTGACGCCAATATTTGCAAAATGACATGCTATTCTAGA
>Ga0114993_10001168_pt1 | contig 30126 bp, 30 predicted proteins | sample ArcticOcean_MG_C_FD_87042 | JGI IMG/M metagenome (GOLD analysis project Ga0114993, IMG submission 87042) | Marine microbial communities from western Arctic Ocean - ArcticOcean_MG_CB2_150 | ecosystem: Environmental > Aquatic > Marine > Oceanic | place: Arctic Ocean: Canada Basin | collected...
ATCTTGGTGCTGATGGTCTTCAGCATTTAGGTGTTGAAAATATGAAGCCTATCATTACCCGAGGTGTCCTAATTGATGTTGCTGGGTATAAGCAAGTTGAAACTTTGCCTGCTGCTTATGTTGTGACGCTTGAGGATGTTTTGGGTGCGCTTACTTGGCAAGGCATGCCAGAGGATTCTATTGGTGAAGGAGATGCAATCTTATTTAATTATGGATGGTCTGTTCATTGGGGTAATCCAGCAAAATATAATGACGGATATGTCGGTAGGGGTGAGAATGAAGGGTCGCCAGGTATATATACAGACGTTGCTAGGTGGTTGGTATCTAAAAACATATCAATTGTTGGTGCAGATAGTTGCTGTGTCGAGGTAAGGCCAAGTCCGGGAAGCGATAATATTCATCACATACTTTTCTTTGAGCAAGGCATGCCAATGCTAGAAAATCTTGAATTAAGAGAGTTAGCAGAAGATCAAACCTATGAATTCTTACTCATTGCACTTAATGAGAGGATTGTAGGCGCGACCGGTTCAATTATTAGACCCATAGCGATACGATAGGGGGTTATGGTAATCTAATCACAGTTTTATAAGGAGAAATTTATGGCAACTTATCAATGTTCAAAATGTGGGATGGCAGTTAATGCCAGTTGTGCTAACTGTGATGAACCGCTTCTTAATGATGTATTAACAAAAGACGACGGATCAACTGTTCAGGTATCAAAATGCCCTAAGTGTGAAGGTAAAATTAAATCACCTTTATGTTGCGGTGCAGATATGAGCTGCTCAGTTTAGAGATCAGACTGAAGAGATATGTAACGATCAACTTCTGCCTCAATATTGATGGCAAGGTCATTCCATGCATCTGAAAGCTCTTCGAAGCTGAGTTTAAATCGTTTGCATATATTAATAATAATAGAATGCTTCGTGTCGAAATAATTCACCTTACTATCAATCATTTGCTTGGCTAACTCAATCACTGCGAGCATAATTTTTGTGTGTTGGTCGTCACTTAAATGTCGGCCAACACGATACCAAGTATCGCCATTTAAGTAGCGTTGATATAAGCGACGAGCAGGGTTAAGCGAGTTAAATTCTTGGTAGTTACGGAAAGCCTCAATACGGTTAATATTGCCGTACTCACAAGCCAAGATTACTCCTCTTAATATTTCAATCGATCGAGGGTTGTTAAGAGGGTGGTCTTTGCTGAGCTTATTCTGGATAGACTCCAAGTCGCCTCATCACCCAAGGTTGAACAATTTCTCTCTGAATTCTTCCGCCACTCCAGTCTTCTGAACGGCCCATATGCCCACCAACAGGGTTGACCCAAGCTTCTTTTGGATCACCACTTCTCATCATAAGATATAAGTCCTCAATCGGTTGTTGAGTGTCTTGATGGCCGTTAACTAAAAACATTGGCGCAGAAGGTTGATTGATAAGACCCCTATCAATTAGTGATAAACGAGGGCCATACGATAGAAAGTCTTCCATATTGTCTACGTCATACACAACAGAACGAGCAGGAAATAAATCAAAGAGATATTCTTGGCTATTAATAGCAACCTGTTGCCATTCTGGTTGATAGTAATGATGAATGCCTACACCGTGAACAGCCGATCCAAGAATTCTCTCACGCTCAGTATAAGCTAGCACGGCAGCCCAGTAACCACTCCAACTCCTTCCTTGAACCACAATGCGAGAGCTATCAATATCATCACGTGTTTCAAGATAGTCTATAGCGGCAGATAGCATGCGCTCCGAACCAATATCAATTAAAAGAGGGGCTTGGCCAGTACCAGGCATGTCTATAGCAAAGGCAGCAACACCATTATTTATATAATTTTGAGATCCATTCATCACACCTTCTTTTCTAGAGTCAAGGCCATTCATACCAAAAACTATCGGAGGTAAGTTTTCGGTATCTGGTACTCGAATATAGGCAATAATCTCGGACCCTTCAAAAGGGATTCTTATTGTTTCCACTATTGGATTAAGTAAACTTCCATAGCGTCGAAAAGCATCTAAACCTCTTTCATACGAGTAACGTTTTCCCGGTGAATGCTTTTCTGTTGGCCACCGACCAACATCAAAGTAACGCCACGCATAATAAAAGTTTTCACGAGCCGCTTCAGGATTTGTCGCCTCTGATGCTTCGGCCTTAGTGTAATACTCTTCGCCAAGCTCTATCCAGACTGCCGCCCAATCGTCACGACCAAGTGTTTGTAGATTACTCATTGCTCTTTCAGCATCGGCATATATAACATCCCCAATAGGCCCCTCACCACGTTCGGCTCGCCTTAATGTTTCCACTTTTAGCTCATCGAGTGTTCTTGGTCCCCAGTCCTGTGAAAAAACTGAAACTGATGAACTTAAAAGAAGTAATAAAAAAATATGCTTCATAATCTTTCCTTATTGATTAATTAAGTAATCCCAATGTGAGCTAGCAGCATTAAGTATTTCATCCATATCATGGTCGAGTAAATATCCGTTACTAACCAAGTCTAATGTTTCTTGTAATACAAGCCCCATGTATTCTGCCTTGCTTTGATAACGAGCCTCTATAGAGGGTCTTGGGTCACCATTTTGCGCGCGATCATCCTCTGTCAATGGAAAGGGTATAAATGAGCCGGACATATGAGAAATGACATTAGTAGGACCGAATCGATTGTTATAGAGATTCCAGCCATTATAGGTAGCCAATGGAACCTTAAGTTCTGGCATTTGTAATCCAGCTAGCTCATTACCATCTTCATTTACTTGAGGCACTCGAACGCCAAAAGGTTCGCCCACGATGGGTGGCTCTATATCAATAATTCCTTCAGTTTTAAATCTTGGTCCATAATCAACTCGGTAAGCTAAGTGAGGGATAATAGGAAGGTTGACACCAGGAATATCGATAAAATTAACTTCAGTATGGGGCACAAGAGTCCCATCAGCGATCTTTGGAACCACACTTTCAGGCGCGGGAATGTCATGAGCAACCCAATTTTGCATGGCCACTAACAATGATCTCATCATCCACGAAAAATCATTTGGGTTATTGGGTAGCTGACCATTGGATTGTTGTGGTGGGAAGCTAACAGGTAAATGTTGAGCGCCAGCGAAATGATACACCCTTGCACTATCTATTGTATCAACATCTCGTTCGCCATCAGGATCTGTATGAAGTAGCGAGACGGCACGACCCCAGTACTCGTAAGAAGAGAAAGAGTTATATAGTTTAGGCATGAGGTGTTCTGGAACGTTCATCAATAATCCATCTGTCTCGCCTGTTAATGGATCAGTTTGAGCCACATCGCTAAAGGGAAAAATATCAGTAGGGTAGTAAAAGTTTAAGTAGGGATGAGCGTCTCGGCTAGCTTGCCCAAATCTAATATTAAAGCTTCCTCGTGCGGCACCAGCAATATGGGACATGATACCGTCAAACACTTTGCGTCCTTCCTCATCCTGGTTAAATCCGTCATAGAGAAAGGTTCTAAGTGTTCTGCCAGGCTGCGAAAGACCAAAACCAATGGCATGTTGTAAGTCATCAGAACCCACATTTAAATCTTCAAAGCCATCATATTTAAGTGAACTAACTGCATCACGAATGGCAGCAAGACCAAGACCTATAATTTGTGGATCTTGAGCAACATAAACAACCTCATAAATTTTATAGGGTTCAAAGCCCGTTGAGAGGTATATACGGTTGTGGTCAGCTATAACTAGCCCATTTTCAATACGAGCAAAATCCCATTGGCTCCTAGGGATAACTCTGCGCTCTCCCTCTCTCGTATCACGAACTGTTAACACGTTTAATTCAGAGTCGGGATCAGAAACAGGGTAAGGTACATGATTTCTGTCAGCTAACGTTCGATCAAAAACGTCAGCAGGTGAATCAGGATTTTCATAATTAGGCCCAATGGTAAAGTCACTTCTTACAAGCCCTGTGATCGGCTGATCTATATTAGTTGCCTGAGGAACAAAGCTTCGGCTCCCGCCAATTCTTGTAACAGGCGTATCAAATTGCCAGCCTACCCATAAGAGGGAAAAACCTTGATTCATTAGAAACCCGTCACCATAATTTTCAGCAGTTTCAGGGATGGGGGCATCCCATCTCTGACCAGGGGCGTTACCATGATTAAAAAAAGTTAGAAGTCTTCTGCTACCGCGGTTTGAGGTACCAAATAGTAGCGTACGATTACCCTTTTTAGCATCAATAGGCTTTATTAGGGTAAAGTTTGCTGAGAACTCAACTTGGTTTAAATTATTTAAGGGGGCAAGCTCAATATCAGTAACAGCATCATTAATTTCATTGCTCGGGTCTACGGAGAAATATAGGGTACCAATAAATTGCTCATAAGGGCCAACTAGGCCAAAAGGCTTTCCATCGAGAACTTTTGAGTAGTGCTCAATTTCTACTCGATTAAGAGAGGCCTGCAAGCCTGCAATTAGAATTAGATTTAAAGTAAAAGCCCGTAATAAATAACTAGCCATCGAAACCCCCAAGTAATATAAGTAAGATAATGACTTTGCCATAGGAATTATAATCTGTCGAATATTAATGCATAAATAAGCTCGTAACCTTTTTTTAAGTTTAATAATTAACATTATAATAGATATATAAACTAATGAAAAATAACAATATAGTAATATTATTTATTTATGTCTTAGGTGTTCTAGGTGTTGTACCTTGGTATTGGCCAGAGGGAGAGTCTCGTCTAATAATGGGTATTCCCCTTTGGGTGCTCGTCAGCCTTTTGTTTGCTTTATTTTTATCAGCCATCACAAGCTTATTGCTTCTTAAGGCAGCAAATACAGCTAACAAGAATGACTAGTGTCCTTCCATTTGGTCTTTGGTCTTGGGTATTTATCGCTATTTATTTGCTGTCTTTGATTGGGATTGGTTTTTTAGCCCGGGCCGCTAAACAAGATAATAGCCTTGATGATTACTACCTTGCAGGAAGACGTTTTGGCCCGTTTGTGCTTATTTTAACTTTATATGCCACCCAATATAGCGGTAATAGCATCTTTGGTGTAGCTGGCAATGCCTATCGCATTGGCTACGATTGGCTTATAGCTGTTCACTATATGCTGGCAATTGTTATTTGTTACTTGCTGTTTGCGGGAAAACTTTATGACATTGCTAGTAAGTTTAAATTTCTAACCCCTAGCGATTTCCTAAGACATCGATATCAGTCCCGCTATCTTTGTTTAGCTGCCTCAATCATTATGATTATTTGTCTTTCAAATTATTTCTTAGCTCAGCTTATGACCATGGGAAGAGCTTTTCAGGGGCTCAGCGGTGCTTACGGTGATCTCGCCTATAACTATGGCGTTGTTATCTTAGCTTTTATTATGGTTATTTATGGAACTATTGGTGGGATTAGAGCCATCGCTTGGACGGATATAATTCAAGGTACTGTGCTCTTAATAGGGTTAATGTTTCTTATGATTATAATTAACAAGGAGTTAGGAAGTTTAAAAGTAGCCACAGAGTTAATTCAAGCACAATCTGGAAACTTGATGATTGAGCGTCCCAGTGGAGATATGTTAAGGCAGTGGTTTAGCTATCTTATTGTAATTGGTCTTGGCGGTGCCCTATACCCTCAGGCAATTCAAAGAATCTATTCTGCCGATAGCAAGGCAAGTCTTTACAAAGGCTTATCAGTGATGAGTTTTTTGCCTTATTCCACAGCTTTAATCGCCTTGATTGCTGGCATATATGCCCTTGCCTATGTGCCTGGGTTATCAGGCTCAAATGCTGATCAAGCATTGGGAAGCTTGCTAAGAATTATTCAGGAGACATCGATCGTTGGTAGCATGTTGGTGGTCCTTATTTTCGCAGCTTTTTTAGCGGCTTTAATGTCAACCGCTGATTCTGCCATGCTATCGATTTCTAGTATGTTTACTAAGGACATCTATAAAATTCATTTTTATAATGATATTGGTGACCAGAAATTAACGCTTATAGGTAAGTATGCTTCTTGGTTGTTAGTATTTTTATTGGTAGTGATTGCGATTTTATTAAAAGATCATGCTTCTTTGGTATCTTTATTAGACCGAAAGTTTGATTTGTTAGTGCAACTTTCACCGGCTTTTATCGTTGGCTTGTACTTGCCAAGGCTCGAGGGTAAGTATGTTCTTCTAGGCTTACTCTTTGGTGTGCTAATGGCTTTGCTTTTAGCCTTTATGCCATTGCCGTTTGTCGAAGGTGGTAAGATTTATGGCTTTCATCCTGGCGTGGTAGCGCTACCGTTTAATCTTTTGATTGCTATAGTAGGGTCATATTTATTACCTAAAAACCATTTCTAGGTGACTGTTATTTTTTAATATTTTTAGCTTATAATAGAAAATTAACTAAAAGAAACACTGTGTGTAACTTTACCGTTATACGAATTATTAAAGAGTTGTATTGGAGAAATTATGATTACAAGAAGAGACTATCTCAAAGCTACTACTGCCATTAGCCTTAGTATGGTCCTAGGTGTTGATCGCCTTCGCGCGCAATCCTCGAGCGATATGATTATGAGGCCTATCCCTAAAACCGGTGAACTCCTACCAGCTATTGGTCTAGGAAGCTCAGCTAATTTTAGTGCTATGGCTAGAAATGAAGATTTTGAGGCTGTTAGAAATGTCATGAATGCTTTTTACACTGGTGGCGGAAAGATTTTTGATACTGCTCCAAGTTACGGTGCATCAGAAGAGGTTTCCGGGGCAATTGCAAATGAGCTTAATATTCATGAAGACCTTTTTTGGGCAACCAAGCTTAATGCTGCACGCCGTGGTTCCAATCAAGCAGACCCGAACGATGCGAGAGAGCAAGTTGAGCAATCGTATGCGAGAATCAATCGCGAGGTGATTGATTTAATCCAAGTTCATAACACATCGGACGCCCCGACTCATTTGCCAATTCTCAGAGAGTATGTTCAAGAGGGCAAATTAAGGTATGTGGGAAATACAACTTGGTACCCCGACCAATATGAAGCCCTTAAGGAGTCGATTATTAATGACGACCTCGATTTTATTGGTATTGATTATGCTGTTGATAATCGAAGCACTGGGGACGATATTTTACCTCTTGCTATGGATCATGGTGTAGCCGTTTTGATATACGCACCCTTTGGCCGCAATAGACTATGGAGTCGTGTGTCAGGCGTCACTTTGCCAGAGTGGGCCTCAGAGATCGGCGCAGAAACCTGGGCGCAGTTCTTTTTGAAGTTTGTCTTGGCTCATCCCGCGGTGACGGCAGCCACACCTTCTACCAGTCGTCCTATTAATATGATTGACAACTTGGGTGCTTGTTTTGGTGATTTACCTGATGCTGCCATGCAGCAGCGTATGATTCAATTTATTGATTCACTGCCTAACGGTTGATTTATTGATTGCTAAAGCGGTTTTTCCAGTTGCGGGCTTAGGTACCCGTTTTCTGCCGGCTACCAAGGCGTCTCCTAAGGAGATGCTTCCGATCGTCGATAAGCCACTCATTCAGTATGTGGTAGATGAAGCTTACGCCTCTGGTATCAGGCAAATGATTTTTGTTACCGGTAGAACCAAGCGAGCCATTGAAGATCATTATGATATAAATCCAGAGCTGGAAGATCAACTCCAGTCAAGATCAAAAAATAAATTATTAAATCTGATTCATGAAATTAAACCCGATGATATGAGTTGTATCTTTATTCGTCAGGATAGGCCTTTAGGCTTAGGCCATGCAGTTTTATGTGCTAAGGATGTGGTTGGCGATCACCCGTTTGCCGTCCTTTTGGCCGATGATCTGATGAGGTCACAAGTACCAGTGACTAAACAACTAGTAGACATGTTTAATGAGCATAATAAAACGGTGATTGCAGTTGAAAATGTTGCCAATGAGCATGTTGATCGATACGGCATCGTTGTCACAGACGAGCATAATAAAATTATTGATATTGTTGAAAAGCCAAAAGTTGATGAGGCAAAGTCTACACTAGCAGTTACTGGTCGTTATATTTTTACTCCAGATATCTTCACTCATCTTGAATCTGTTCAACCGGGTGCAGTTGGTGAAATTCAGTTGACGGATGCTATTAAAGAACTAGCCATTAGTGACGGTGCCTATGTGTGCAATTTTAGGGGTAAACGATATGATTGTGGCGATAAACTTGGCTATTTAAAGGCTACGGTCATGCTTGCTTTAGAGCATGAAGAGGTAGGTGATACCTTTAAGCAATGGGTAAAAAATATTTTTTAATTTGTTTTTAATTAATTATCGATTTAATAGGATTCAATCTAACTTCTAAGCCTTTAATTTTTTTTATTACATCGTTGTAATACATTCAGAGATAGTGTAAATTTTTGTTATCTATTAATAGGGAGTCCTTATATGAGTATGCTGCCAAGTTCTGGTCCACATTTACATATTTTGTTGGTCCATATTCCTATACTAGGCTTTATAGTTACGACGATATGGTTGTTTCTAGCTATGAGAAAAAACAATGTCTGCCATCAGAAGGGTACCTGGGTTTCGATGTTTATTCTTTTTGCATTAGCGATACCTACATATATCAGTGGCGCAGCAAGTCGTTGGTCGATTCAGTCTAGGGCCGATCTTGATATCGATGTTGGTTTAATTTTTTTACATCAAAACGTCGCCTTAATTACCATTGCGCTAGCAGGTTGGGCGGCTATGCTGTCTTGGTTTGCGTTGTGGATGTATCAACGGCGAGAGACGACTTGCAACCGACTTAATTGGGCAATTTTAATTTTTGGTGCATTAACCTCATGGTTTGCTGTTCAAGCCGGGAGTATCGGTGGTCGCATTAATCATCCTGAGGTTAGAACGGGTATCTATGAGAGTGTAGTTCCTGAAAATATCGCAGTTGCAGGAAATCCTGGTGGAATAGTGGACTGGTCATTTAATTTAATATTAGGTGGTGATCAGTATTGGCGCTGGCCTGCTTTTGAGGCGATTCACTTTTTGGGAATGGCGCTTATTTTCGGCGTAGTGTTAATTATCGCTTTAAGAGTCCTTGGATTAGCTAAGGACCAATTGAGTTTTTCTTCAGTTCACCGTTTACTTCCGGTGGGTATGTTGGGACTCTGCATTAATTTAGATACTGGATTCTTATTCTTTATTGCTGATTCTGGTCGTTATGTTTCTATGCCAGGATTCCCATATAAGATTGGAGCAATTGTGGTAGCAATGATTGTTGGGCTTTATTTTACACTTAATAAAGATTTATGGAATTTGCGCGAAGGGGACGATGCTTCAACTGAAGCAAAGGCAGTTGCAGTTATTTTTATAGTTGCTTGGGCCACGGTCATTTTCTTTGGTAGGCAGTTACCGTATATTTTTGGGGGAGGTTAACTTATGACTACCGTAATACCAACCGTAATATTAATCGTTATTATTTTTGCCATTATAGTGGTTTTAGTCAAAATCATTGATGATCGTTTTAGTTAAGAATAGGGGGAGACCGTTATGAGTTTTTTAGTCTGGCTTGAATCAACAGCATTAGCTGAGTGGGTCCTCTACGGTACTAATGGATGGCCGTATATGTTAACGGCACATGCATTTGGTCTAGCAATAGCTGTTGGTACGGTTTACCTAATGTCTGCTAGGATGCTTGGGCTTTTTAGTCAAATACCCATGACCGCAGTAAAAGAATTACTATCGATAGCTTGGGTAGGGATTATTATAAATATTATTTCGGGTTTTTCGCTCTTTTCTAGTCAAGCAACATATTATGTAACAAATGGGCCTTTTCTAGTTAAGATTTCAGCTATTTTGCTTGGTATTGCAAACCTACATTATGTACAGCGTGTTCTTAAATCTGAAGCGTCGAGTTGGGCATCCGGAGGAATTACTCCAAAAGGAAAGGGCCTCGCTTGGTTATCTATCATACTTTGGAGTGTTGCGGTAATTACGGGCCGTTTAATTGCCTATCTATAACGGACTGCTACATAGCTGTTTTGGTTACATATGAGAGCCTTCCTTTCACGAGCGCTTAAGTGGCTTTTTTTACCACTTTTTCTACTTGCTTTTATTTCCTCCCTTTGGTTTTGGTTTACCCCTGTCGGTTTAACTAATTATGTAAATAAAATTACTTTACAGTTAATGCTTCAGAGTCCTGAGACGCTCACCTCTTTAGGAATCATAGACAATACCTTTTTGGATTTTCATAGTGGTTCGTTAGATGACTACACAGAAGAGGCTGAGGAGGCTAACCGAAGGTTTATTCAGGTGGCCAGAGAAGGTCTTGATAATTATGGACCAGAAGGTCTTGAGGGTCAGGACCTTTTAAGTTGGAAAATCACTGCTTGGTTGCTAGATGATATGCTTGAAGATGCTGAGTTTCCTCATAGTGGTTACCGTATCAATCAGCTATCAGGTGTAACTGTAGATTTACCAAGCTTTATCACTGACGCACATCAAATTACCAATAGGAAAAGCGTTGATCGTTATCTTTCTCGTATTAATGAATTTGGTAGAGTGCTGCATGAAATTAAAATAAGGGTTGAGTCTGATAGTGAGGCTGGCGTAATCCCGCCTACGTTTATTATCGAAAGATCTATCGAGGTGATGCAAAATTTTATTGCTGAGGGCGTGGAAGAGAATCCACTCGTTAATACTTTAGGCGAAAAGTTAGAATCAATAGGTATTGATCAAGATTCATATGAAGTCCTTATGGGTCAGGCAAAAAATTTAGTTGAAGCAAGAGTTATCCCTGGATACCAGGAATTAATAGTTTTTATGGAGTCTATAACTCCAGAGTCTGACAACCGAGCAGGTATAGATCAGATACCACAAGGTGATGCTATTTATCGCCACAACTTAAGATCAATCACAACGACAGATTTTTCACCTAGCGAAATTCATGAGGTTGGTTTGTTGGAAGTTGAAAGAATTGAAGGTGAGATGAATGCAATCTTAGATGAGTTAAATATCACTGGTCGTAATTTTACTGAAAGGTTAAGAGCGGTGATGACTGATCCAGCTTTTATTTTTCCAAATAATCCCACAGGCAAGACTGAGATGTTAAATGAGCTTGAGTCGATCTATCTTTCTATCATGGAGCAGGTGCCAAATTTCTTTATCACTATCCCGCCACAACCTCTTGAGATTCGACCTGTTCCCGAGTATGCGCAAGCTACCGCACCAGGTGGTTATTATAATTCGCCAGCCTTAGACGGCAGTCGCCCCGGTATTTTTTATATTAACCAAAATAATACTGCTGATAATCCACGTTGGACATTGCCCACATTGTTAGTGCATGAGGGTGCGCCAGGTCACCACTTTCAGATTTCTAGTGCGCAGTTAATTACAGGGGTCCCATTATTAAGACAGCTTTCGTCATTTAGTGCTTACGTCGAAGGTTGGGCGCTCTATGCCGAATACCTAGTCATGAATGACATGGGGCTATACGATGATGATCCTCTTGGTAATCTTGGTCGGCTTCAAGCTGAAATGTTTAGGGCAGTTAGGTTGGTAGTCGATACAGGTTTGCATGCTTTTTCATGGACGCGCGAATCTGCGATTGATTATATGGTTGATAAAACAGGTATGACAGCAGATGAAGTGACCCGAGAGATTGAACGCTACGTCGTTTGGCCTGGCCAAGCTACGGCATATAAGACTGGGCAACTAGCTTTGTTAAATTTGAGGCGCAGAGCAGAGGACGCGCTGGGGAATCAATTTGATTTACGTGAATTTCACGAGCTTATTTTAATGAATGGTGCCATGCCATTAGCCTTGTTAAGCCAACAAGTTGATAGCTGGATAGCTTCAAAATTATAGGGGGGGCTTTTGATAAGGTATTTTTCTTTGCTTTTGCTTGGAGCATCCCTTATTGGTTTAGCTCCAATATTTGTTCGTTTTAACGACATGTCACCCTCATGGGTGGTCGTATATCGAATGTTTTTGTCTCTTCCCCTTATTGCGCTTCTAAATTTTTATCTAAATGGGCGATCTGCATTTACCTTTAGATCAAAAAAGAATTTTTATCTTTGTGTGTTAGCAGGCATAGCTTTTGGTATGGACTTAGTGACATGGCATTGGGGTATTGTTTATACCTCAGTTGCAAACGCAACCGTGATAGTTAATACGGCGCCTATTATTGTTCTAATCTTTGCTTGGCTTATTTTTAAAGAGTCTTTGAGCCGAAAAAATATTTTTTATTTTGTGCTTACTTATATCGGTGTAGCTGGACTTATATATTTTTCATCGCAGGAAGCGGTTAATCCAAATTATGGTGATGCGTTGTCACTATTTTCAGCATTTTGTTATGCCGTTTATCTTTTGGTGCTTACGCGATTAGGTAATGAAGATGCTGTAACTGTTATATTCTTTACAAGTTTCTTTTGTGGTCTGCTGGGTCTTTTAGTCGCTATAAATGAGTCATCTGTCTGGTTACCCAGCCTTCAAGATTTTTATGAGTTGATTGCCCTTGCTGTTTTATGTCAGTTTGGCGGTCAATTTTTATTAACTTATACTTTACCTAGACTCTCCGCATCAAAAGGTGCAATTGGTTTGTCTATGCAACCGATTACAGCAACAATATTCGCGGCCTGGTTGTTTGGAGAGTACCTAACATTAGTGCAGTTATTTTTTGTCATACTTGCTTTATTAGGAATCTACCTCGCTCGAAGCGCAATGACTGAAAATTTATAGACGCAGGCACCAATATGAAGTTACTTGTTTGAACTGTTATAATCGCCATTTAATTATCAAGGTTTAATTTCTAGTGCTTACAAGTAAATATAAATCTATTTTTATTTTCCTTGCCCTTTTTATTGCAGCTAACGCTCATGCTGAGTGGCCTGAAAGACCCATTACTTTAGTAGTTATGTATGCTCCCGGAGGAGGCACTGATACCATTCTTAGGACGTTGGCCAATGAAATGTCTGCTGTCACTGGCTGGCGAATCAAAGTGGTGAATCGAGCAGGAGCTGCAGGTGCTTTAGCGACACAGTATGTCCTTAATAGAAATAATGATGGCTATACATTATTAGGTGCATCAAATTTTAACAAGTATGCACGTGTCAGCGGAGGTGGGAATTCAAGCCTTGGGAGGATTGGTATTTTATGCAAGCGGCTTCTAATATTGGCAGCTGGGCAGTGTTACCAAACTCCCCCTTTAAAAATATTGAGGACGTTATTCGTGCAGCTCAAGAACGGCCAGGAGAAATTACAATTTCTACCTCGGGTGCGGGTGGACAATGGCATGAATTTGCTGCATCCGTCGCAAAATTCCTGGGCATTGAATTAAGGTATGTGCCTTATGGTAGTGGGAGGCAAGCGACCTTGGCTGGGCTTAACGGTGAAGTTGATATTGCCGGTGGTGGCATTCATGAGCATATTCAATTCTTTGATGTTGGGCAATTAGTCCCTTTGATGCAAACTAGCCAAGATGATGTTATTAGTTCTCGAGGTGTAGTGCTACCTTCAATATTTAACCTTACATCAATGAGAGAAGATGAGATCCCGCCTAATGGGAGCTACAATTTAGGCGTTAGGAGAGATACCCCTATCGAGGTTATTAAAAAAATTGAGGATGCTTTTTTGTTGGCCATCAGCACTGAGAATTTTAAAGAGATACTGCGGACAAGAAACTTTATTGAGGATTCTTTGGTCGGTATGGCAGCTGATAGACGCGCGGCGCAGCTTGAAGTAATTTCTGCTACCACTTTTGTTGAGTTGGGCATACCTGAAGCAAGAACGCCTGAAGAGCTAGGACTTCCATCGCCAGAGGATTTTATTGATTGGTGGCCACCTGCTACCTATACACCTCTGCAAAATTAAACTTATTAATTTATGAATGACTTAAATAGTAAAAAAAGTGATTTAATTAGCTCATTTATATTAATTTTAATAGCCATTCTAGTCATGGCGTATTCGCTTACTTTAGATGTTCCTGGGAATATTTCTACAGCCCCAGGTTTACTTCCGTTTATTACCTCATTCATACTTTTTTTCTTAGCTTCACTGCTATTTTTTAAGTCGTTCCAATCAAGAGCTTCAATCCATCTTAAAAATGATTTTGCCCAACTTTTAAATTATGAGAGCACACCTAGAACGCTGTTGCTTTTTATTATTGTTATTAGTTATGTCCTTTGTGTAGGCAGAGTAAATTTCGAATTATCTTTTGAGTTCTTTTCTTTACCACTTCTTTTTTCAAGTTATGAATTTTTTTCTATTTTATTTGTAACGCTAATTGCTAAGATATTTTGGGGGGCATCCCTTATTAGATGTTTAGTGGTCGTTTTCTTAACTGTTGAAAGTCTTGCTTTAATCTTTAGGTATGGTTTTGGTATTCTGATGCCAGAGTCTTTTTAGTTAGTCGTGGATATTTTTATACAAATACAGGAACAGCTTTTTTACATCATTCAGAATCCACACCTTTGGTTTTATTGCTTGTCAGGTGTCACGTTAGGTATTCTTTGGGGCGCGATGCCTGGCCTTTCAACTACTATGGCCATGACATTGTTATTGGGACTTATCACAGGGATGTCTCAATCAGCCGCTATTATTTTTATGCTAGGTGTATACACCGGCAGCGTATTTGGGGGAGCCATATCTGCCGTACTGATTAATATACCTGGTACACCAGATGCTGTACCTACAATGATTGAAGGCTATGCGTTAACAAAAAAAGGTGAGGGAGGTTTAGCTCTGGGGACGGCGATATCAGCATCCTTTATTGGTAACTGGATTGGCATCATTGTATTGATGTTGCTGATACCTAGTGTATTGTTCTTTGCGCTTCAGTTTAGATCTTGGGAGATGTTCCTCCTAGCGGTATGGGGAATTGCTATCTGTGGGTCGATGTCATCAGAGGGAGATCCAATCAAAGGGTGGTTGTCAGGCTGTATTGGTTTAATTGTCTCATTTGTTGGTTTAGATGCAATTTATGGTGTCCCAAGGATGAGCTTCGGGTCATATAATCTGGAAGATGGAATCAACTTTATTCCAGTGTTGATTGGTTTGTTTGGCTTGGCTGAGGTTTTACGTGTTTTACCTGAAAAGGATGAATTCCAAAAGCCTGAGAATATAGGGAGAATCCTGCCTTCATTTAGTACCCTTAAAAAATATATCAAACCAAGCATTCGTTCAGGCCTCATAGGAACTATTGTGGGAGCCATTCCAGGTGCCGGAGCCAACATTGCTTCCTTTTTTTCCTATGATATTGGAAGGCGTCGGGCGAAACCAGAAGAAAGAGAGAAATGGGGTAAGGGGAGCTATGAGGCGATTGTTTGTGCAGAAGTTGCTAATAATGCCAATGTGGGTGGCTCGATGTTACCAACCTTAGCATTAGGTATTCCTGGTAGTGCCGCTGCGGCTGCTATTTTAGCGGCACTTGAGCTAAAGAACGTGGTCGTTGGTCCTCTAATTCAAACAGAAAACCCCGGGCTAATTTTTTATATCTATATAGGCCTTATTATTGCTAACTTCTTTATGTATGGCATGGCAATTGTGTTAATAAAGCCTTGCGTTAAATTATTTGGCTTGCCGAAATCAGTCTTGATGCCACTAGTTATTCCAATGTGTATTTTGGGTGCCTTTGCGGTTAATTTAAATTATTTCGATGTTTATGTGATGTTAATTTCTGGTATCGCTGGTTACATCCTGCATAAGCTTAATTTCCCATTAGCACCGATTGTTTTAGCAATCATATTAGGCCCTATGATCGATGAGAACCTTCGTCGTTCGCTTTTAATATTTGAAGATCAAGGGATATTAAGTGTCTTATGGGATAGAAAACTTGGAACAGTGCTACTTATGATTGTGTTGTATACGTTTTATGACGGTATCTTTAGAAAAAGGAAGGAGATTGTGAATTTATGAATAATGCTAAAATTGAAAAAATTGGTCTTGCAGTGATCGGCTGCGGCACTATGGGAAAGATAAGAGCGGGCATCGCTACACAGTATCCTGGAGTAGAGTGGCTCGGTTTATGCGATCTTAATGAAGAGCTTGGTAGGAATCTAACTGCTGATATTAAAGCTGATTTTTTTACTACAGATATGACAGAGTTACTGGATCGCCCAGAAGTTAATGCAGTTATGATTCTAACCGATGAGAATAATCATACTGCACCTGCACTGTTGGCGATCGAACGTGGTTATAAGGTTTTCATTGAAAAGCCTCTTGCAACAGATGTTCATGAGTCCGCTAAAATAGTTGAGACCATTGAAAAGTTAAAAGTAGATGTATGTGTGGGTTATACCCAGCGATTTAGGAGACGGTTTCTAACGATTAAGGAGCGCATTACCAATAATCAGATTGGAGATGTTCATTCTGTCATCACTAGAGCTTTAATGAACCGAATGGTTCCGATTGCAACGCTATCAAAAACAAAAAAAAGGGATAACCTTACACCTATGGTTGTATCTGGTACGCATAGTCTAGATATGTCCATGTGGTTAATGGAAGGGAAAAAGCCTGTTTCAGTTTATGCCAAATCAACCGATAAAGTGTTATCAAGTTTAGGAACAAAAGATTCTACTTTTGGTATTTTTACAATGGATGACGGCACCATTTTTTCAATGAATATAAGTTGGGCTTTGCCAACAGTTTGGCCAGGATCAGTTTACGGTCTTGAGATAGCCATCGTGGGGACCAAGGGTGTGATTGATGTGGAGGATACCCATAGGGATCTTGTGTTAGCTACAGAGAATCCTTTGCCCGCAGGCTACACAACTAAAAACTTTGAACCACCAATGGAAAGGCATGTTGATTTCTTAACGAGTTATCCACCCGGGGATATTTGGAATAATCAGTTCTGGGGTCCAATGAAAGAGGAGACCGTTTCATGGTTTACAAGAATTATGTATAACATCGATACTCCTCACGCTTCAGCAATGGAGGGTCATCGGAATTTAATATTAACTATGGCCATGGATCATTCCGCAAGGACAGGGAAGGAATTAGCATTACCAGTAAATTTAAATGAGTTTATATAGCAAATGCAGCCAAGATGAAGGATAAAAAATGAGAAGCGTATCGATGTCCTTAATAATAAATTACAACGTCTTAATGGGGTTATCGCTCTTTATGTTGCCATGGGCGGCGGATGGAGTAATGAATTAACACCAGATTTAATCATGTAGTTGATCCAAGCAGGAGTTAGGTGATAACTTAAAAGAAAAAAGGGGGCTATCAATGAAGCAAATACAATCTAGGCAGTACTTATCATTTTTTCCAATGGGTTTGTTACCGTTGTTTTTTCTTTTCACGGCATGCTCTGATTCATCAGTTGATAGCACTTTAAATAGTCCTGATACGATTTTTTATCAGAATGCACGCTTAATTGTTGGAAATGGACAGGTTATTGAGCAGGCAAGCTTTTCGGTAGTCAATGGACAATTTTTAATGGTGACCAGCTCAGAGGAGTTACAGGTAGCTGAAACTGCGATGCGTGTTGATCTAAGCGGGATGACGGTGATGCCTGCCATCGTGGATGCACATACTCATTTAAGCATTACGCGTGAGGGTATTCGTACAGATTTAGAGCGTCGCGCTCATCAAGGGGTGACAGCCACGTTAAGCCTTGGCGCCGACGGCCTGACTGCGCCGATAGAGATGCGCGATGAGGTCATTGTTGGTACTGCAACCTATCTTTCAGCCGGGAGGGGTATTACTGCACCTGAGCCTGGTCGAACAGAGGTCCCTCATTGGGTCACTAATGAAGCTGAGGCACGTCTAGCAGTCACAGAGGAGGCAGCCCGTAATGTTGATTTTATTAAGATTTGGGTGGATGATCGAAACGGTCAGTATGAGAAGCTTTCACCAGAGTTATATAGAGCGATTATTGATGAGGCTCATCAGCATGATCTTAAAGTAGCAGCACATATCTTTATGCTCGAAGATGCAAAGGAGCTATTAAGTTCAGGTATTGATATTTTTGCTCATGGTGTTCGCGATCAAGATATTGATGCAGAATTTATTGAACTGGTAAAGGCACATCCCGATGTGGTACTAATTGCTAATCTTCCTAACCGTGGCGTACCCACCAATTTAGATTGGATGCGAAACTTTATGACAGAAGAAATGTGGAATGAGATTCAAGCATCAAATATTGAGCGCCCACAGGCACAAGCGTTTTTTAGCATCCAAGCTAGGAATTTAGTCAGACTCAGTGCCATAGGGATGCCAATTGTCTTGGGTACAGACGGTAATACATTTTGGGCCTCTCATATAGAGATGGAAGATATGGTGGCGGCTGGTATGACTGCTGCAGACGTACTCGTTGCTGCAACGGGTCGAGCAGCTGAACTGTTAGGTTTGGATCAACTAGGAACCATTGAAGCCGGTAAGCGTGCGGACTTTATAGTTTTAGATGCAAATCCACTTGTTGATATCACTCATACACGAAGGATTGTTGACGTCTATTTACGCGGTGATCGCCTTCTTTAGTAAAGCCTGTTAACAAACATATCGGCAAAAGCCTGATAGTTACCGATTGCTACATCATCAATTTTAATTTGGGGCAAGGCAACAGGGTCAGAGAAATGTGCATCGAGTTGTTCTTGTGAGAGGTTTTTACCTAAAGTATAAACTTCATAGATATGATCTGAGCGTTGGGATAACTCTTGAGCTAAAAATATGGCCTGATCGCTCTCGGGGCAGGATTCCTTAATAAATATTTCTATCTTCATGCTATAAACATTAGCCTATTTTTCGTCATAGGCAAAATTTAGTTACTGCCTATAGTTCGAGAACTTCGATAAAGGGTTAGGCGTAAAGATAGAAATATTTCTTTCGTAAGCCCTCTCTTAGCAATATCAATTGTTTGCCTCTAGCTTCTCCCTTTCTTCGATGATTTTTCTCATTTCATGCTGATCTTTTCTGTCGATAGGGTATTTCAGCATTAGCACGATAACAAAACCATAAGCAATAGCCGGTAGAGCAACAATAAGGTACCTTAAGCGATCTAAAGATTGCTCGGTATTATTCATACCAAGTTCGGGATCAAACCCAAAGAGCGTTAAGAAAGAAAAACCAATTAATATACCTGAACCGGAGGCAAATTTACTTGATAGCTGAAGTAATGAGTAATAAAGTCCCATACGCTCAGAACCACTTTCTATATGATCTTTATCACATACGTCAGCAATCATGGTCCTAGGTAAAAACTCATTGGCTGAGGTGTTAAGCCCCACAATGAGAAAGAAGAAGATACTAAGATAGAGACTCTCTGCCGGTAGCAATAAGAGTAGTACTGGTGTGATAGCACCTGAGAGCATAGCAAGTTGCATGGTGGCATGCTTGTTAAGTTTTTGAGAGATCCATAACCACAAAGGTAAGCCGACTAATCCACCGACTAAGAGTGATGAGAGGATAAGACCTGACCAGTTTTGTAGTCTAAGCGTATAGGAAACAAAAAATAGAAAGAGACCCTGTACAAAATAAGTGGAGAAGGAGATTAAGATATTGGCTGAGAGCAATCTGATAAGGGCAGAATTTGAACGCAGTATTTTAAGACCCTTTATGAAGCTTATTCTTGGCTTATTAGGTGTGACACGCTCGGGCACGCTGAGGACACATATAATCGCTGTAAGGGGGAGTATTATCATGATCGCCCAACCAATAGCGACGGTCTTCTCTTCATGTGAGATAGTGCCAAATTGCTCCATTACGGCAGGCACCATACTGGTAGCTATCGCACCAAGCATAGACATCACCTGGAGCAGGCTCGTGATACGCGATCGTCTATCGTAGTCTCTTGATAACTCAAGCGCCCAAGAGGTATGGCTAATTGTCCAGGCATCCCAGCCTATATAACAAAGGCCTAACGCAAAGAAGAGATAGTAAATAGATACGTCTTCAGGGGGGTTAAATAAGAAAAACACAGCCGTCATAAGTATGGGGACTGAGAGCAGTAGCCAAGGGCGCCTTCTTCCCCAAGGTGTTTTGTAACTATCCATAAAGTTACCCCAAATAGGAGCCGCTATAATATCGATAATCTTGGCAAGAAAAAACACCAGACCCACTGTCGCTGTTGATAAGCCTCGTGACTCAACATAAAGTGCCGGTAGAAAAACAAAGACAGCCGTTACCAGAGTGTTAAGGCCTAATCCAGGCAGAGAAAACCCTAGCATTCGTACTTTGCTTGCATGAACATCAGACATTTGTATAGAATAAGGTCTTTAGAGATATAAGCAAATTTAATTTGATATAGGGTTTACGCCCTGTTTTGCTTATTAAATCAAGCATTAAGGAGAAGCTAGATGCCAGTGTTGTTTAATTTTGATCAAGCCGAAAAAGTAGAAGTAAGTGAGGGCGTTTCATCGCGTTCCTTAATTAATCCTGAGCGGGTAGGTAGTGATTGCATCTTATTAGATCGGTGGGAGTTAGAGGCTAATTCTGTGGCTAACATTACTATTGAAGACCATGATCTGGCATGGTTCCAGCTTTTAGAGGGCTCTGCTGAGCTAGTGGGTGATAACGGTAAGGAAAAGCTAACCACTAATCATGTGGTTTTTTTACCTCCAAGCTTTAAAGCAGATCTTAGGACTGATGAAGGGACTGCGGTGTTATTTGGGACAGTGCCTAAAGCAGATCGCTATGACGATTCCTTTGACCCTAGTAAGTTAAGTTATAGGTGTGTCAATTGGCGAGAGGAGCCCGCGCTTAATTCTGAGCATGATGATCGTAAGCGTATTTACTTAGTAACGCCTACACTTTTTGGAACGAAGGCCATTAAAGGGGAGATGATTATTTACGCCCCAGGAACGAAGGCCTCAAATCACCATCATGAGGGTGCAGAGCATTTTCAATACATTATCAGTGGAACGGCTACTGCCTTGCTTAGTGAAAAACCCCATAAGATAAGGGCAGGCGATACGCTTTATAATTATGAATTTGAGCGCCATAACTTTGTTAATGATGACCAGGAAGAGTTAGTCTTTGTTGAATACTTTGTGCCGGCAGAGTGTCGAACCATTTGGGCGGATGATGATCCGGTTTGTGCTTGGGTACCTTCAGGTCAAAATATAGACGGTGGTAAGCCTTCTAGAGACATAATAGCTCACAGCTCGGCTGAGACTGTGAACCCAGATGGGGTTTAAGTTGGTTTAAGCTTGTTTGAACCTAATTGCTTCCTGAGTAGTAAGTCTATAATCCTACTTTTACTTGACACTAAATCACCTCTAGCACTATTGTCTTAATGTAGTGCATTTATTGTTACCTGTATTAGTAAGGACGATAGCAGAGTTACTTCTTGCATTTTTAAGGACTCATTATTGGAGGCATTCATGAGGCGTTATACTGAATTCACATTATTATGCTTGGGTGTTATCACTACCGGTTGGCTACATGCGCAACAAGCTGTACCACAACGGGCTGCCGCTTACGCCGATGCACCCAATATCCCGTTTGAGACGGTACCTAATTTTCTGACGTTGCCCGAGGGGCTCTATCTGGGTGAGGGCATCGGTGTTGCCCGTAACTCAAAGAATCACGTGTTCGTCTATACCCGCAGCGGTGAATCCTCACGTCTGTTTGAATTTAATGAAAACGGTGACTTCATCCGCGAGATTGGTCGTTACCTTTACGGCTTCTCGCAAGCGCATGCCGTTCGAGTCGACTCCGAGGATAATATCTGGGTTGTCGATGAAGGGACAGATATGGTTATTAAATTTAATCCAGAGGGAAGAGTCGTGATGCTTCTTGGGCGTCGTCCTGAGGCGGTACAAGGTCTTTATGAGACACCGCGGCGAAGCGATTCTTGGCCAGCACCGGCGGTGCCTTATCGCTTTGGTCGCCCGACAGATGTGGCTTGGGATAGCGAAGGTAATATCTTTGTCGCAGACGGGTATTTCAACTCGCGTGTGGTCAAGTACGACAAGAACGGACGCTTTATAAAAGACATCGGTGAAGAACGTGGCACACAGCCAGATCAATTTAATACACCGCACTCCATTCAAGTTGATGCACAAGGTAACGTCTACGTAGCGGACCGTAATAATTCGCGTATTCAGGTCTATAACAATGATCTGGAGCGGATTGCGATCTATGACAACATAGGCAGACCTTGGGCTCTTTGTATTACAGGCGGCGAGCACCCCTACCTTTACACCTCTAACTCTAATCCGGATAACAATAACAGTGCGTTAACGGCAGTGACCGGTGAGATCTATAAGATGGAACTCGATGGGACGGTGATTGGTAAGTTTGGTGAGCCTGGAAAGCAATGGGGTAAATTTGGTACCGTCCACGCCATTGACTGTCGCGATGAGAACGAGTTACTGGTTGCTGAGATCACAACTTGGCGTGTACAAAAGCTCATCCTTAACCCGGAGGGCACACCATGAGTCGTATGCCAGGTGCAATGCCAATAGGGCTAGAGAATCTTTCGGAGGTTTTAATGAAGCGATCATTTCAATGCTTACTAGTGGTTATAAGTATTCTTTGCATGGGCTCATCTTGGGCACAGCAGGTTGTTCCTGATATTGAATTTGATGCGGTGGATCCGCTGAGCTTTCCAGATGATGTTTATTTGGGTGAGGCTGTGGGCGTGGCAACAAACTCCGACGGGCATATTTTTGTCTACACGCGCTCACGCGGGGTCAATGCATCCTTGGGTACTAATCGTGTATTTTTACGCTCGGCTGCTCAGCTATTTGAGTTTGATGAAAATGGCGATTACCGCCGTGAAATCGGGCAGGGTCTTTATGGTTTTGTTTTCGCACACACCGTTCGAGTCGACTCCGAGGATAACATCTGGGTTGTAGACGAGGGATCTAATATGGTGATCAAGTTCAACCCACAAGGCCAAGTGTTGATGACCTTAGGACGAAAGCCTGAGGCCATTAGAGTTCCGACACCGCATGCGGATTACCAGCCAGGCAGTGGCGTCGGTGTTTTAGGCGATAACTTTAACCGACCAACGGATGTGGCTTGGGACGCTGAGGGTAATATCTTTGTGGCCGATGGCTATGCTAATTCACGTGTCGCTAAATTTGATAAGTATGGCAAGTTCATTAAGTCATGGGGTTCCCGTGGCACAGAGGCAGGCCAGTTTAATACCCTGCATTCGATCGCAACCGATGTGGATGGAAACGTCTATGTGGGCGACCGCGGTAATCGTCGTATTCAAGTGTTTGATAATGAAGGTAACTTCAAGACTCAGTTCACCCATATAGGCGCGCCATGGGCAATATGTATTACGCCAGGCCCCCATCAATATCTCTATAGCTCAAACTCCAATGGCACAGCGTCAATGGACAATGGCGAAATATACAAGATGGAGCTTGATGGAACGGTATTGGGTAAATTTGGTACGGCGGGTAAGTTAATTGGTGAGTTTGGCTCGGTCCACGAGATAGACTGTCGTAACGAGAATGAGCTCTATGTTGGAGAAATTACCAACTGGCGTGTGCAAAAGCTGACACTCAGACCATAAAATACTGGCGTTTTAATGCATAAACAATTATAGGAGAATAATAACTATGAAAAATTGTCCCTACTGTGCAGAAGAAATACAAGATGAGGCAATTAAGTGTCGCCACTGTAATGAACCTATAGTTCAAACAGAACAACAAACTATTACAAATTTTGCACCAGATCGTAAAGGAGCGAACGCATATGTCCCTCAACTGCCTTTGAGTTTTCACGAAGCCATTGGAACGTGTTTTCGAAAATATTTTGATTTTACTGGAAGAGCAAGAGGATCAGAATATTGGTATTTTATTCTCTTTACAGTCTTTCTAAGTATTACTGCGACAATTTTTGATACAAGTCTTTTGGGTTATGGATGGGAAGATAACGGACCCTTCTATTTGATATATAGCCTGGGTGTTTTGATTCCTACAATTGCTGTAGCAACAAGAAGATTACATGATACTAATAAATCTGGATGGCGACAATTATGGGTGTTAACTATAATAGGTGCATTTTTTATTTTATATTGGTTAATCATTAAGGGTGATACTGATAAAAATTCTTATGATTTAAATTAATAACTAGCCTCTCAGTGGTGGTTCAATTCGGATCTATTGCCTCTTCAACTATTGAATAGCCTCTATCTTCAACGCATTGATTTAACACTTGGGCTCTTAGGGCTTCCTCTTCATCATTTGCTTTATTCCTAGCAAAGATTGCGCCTGTTACGATGGCTGCAGGAAGAAAAATAGCCGCCCCAAGCAACGACCCCGTACCTGCCACCGTACCCAAACCGGCTACCCCTACCGTCGTTCCCACGGCTGCACCCCATGCCACTTCGGCAAGCCGGCCATCTTCTTCAACAGATTCTAGGTATTCAACACACTCCGCTAAGTCATTTTCAAATTTTTCTTGATCAGCCGCTGAAGTCGTGACTACAAGAGGCATATAGGACGACTGCGTGGCACATCCAGAAAAACAAAAGACAGCGGTGATGAGTTTAATGATGTTTAATTTTCTTTGCATAGTGCCTTAAGCAAGAGATGAATATATCACCACGATATAACTTTTAGAAATATAAATAAAGCAATCCATCTAGATCCATCTTTTATTCAGAGTTTATGTTTATGATGCAGGATTGTGAGGTCGGTAGCCTAGAGCAATCCATAGGAGACGGTCTTGATATTTAAAATAGAGAGGAAGATTGGATGCACAACGACAAGTATTTGTGAGCTCAGGGGTAGGGACAAGCGTTATACCTATTCGGTTTCTTGCTCAGTCACAGTGGGATTTAATTACCTTAAAATAAATAAGATTATCGGTCATAAATCCCTTACTTATAATTTTTTATAGCTGCTCCATACCCAGGATCTGGTTTACATTTTAATCTTTCAATTATTTAGATCTTTACTATATATACACCTAAGGGGGTGGGGAGGTCTTCTGCGTACCCCTTCTACTACAATGTAGTATATTTCTACTACCTCATATATAAAATGTTATGTAAGTAATTGATATATATAGTATAAAAATAACTGGCGGAGAGAGTGGGATTCGAACCCACGTTACGGTATGAACCGTAAACTTGCTTTCCAAGCAAGCGCCTTCGACCGCTCGGCCATCTCTCCTCGGTTAAGCATTATATCGGATTCTCTTATTTAATGGTTATTTTCAAGTGCTTGCTGTGAACGCTCCCTCATACCATGTAAAATAATTTATATGAGTTATACCGTCCTTGCTAGAAAGTACCGACCTTCGACCTTTGATGAGGTGATCGGTCAGGACCATGTCTGCCAGGCTCTAAAGAACTCACTTGATAATCAGAAGATTCATCATGCCTATTTGCTTTCAGGCACACGCGGCGTAGGCAAGACTACACTTGGACGACTTTTTGCAAAAGCACTCAATTGCGATAAAGGCATGTCCAGCAAACCTTGCGGTGAGTGTGGACCGTGCACGAGTCTTGCTGCGGGTAGTTTTTTAGATTTAATCGAGGTCGATGGGGCCTCAAGAACAAAGGTTGATGAGACGCGTGAGCTTTTAGATAATGTTCAGTATGCACCTAGTATAGGTCGCTTCAAGATTTACTTAATCGATGAAGTACATATGCTGTCAACCCACTCATTTAATGCACTGTTAAAGACCTTAGAAGAGCCTCCGGCACATGTAAAGTTTATTCTTGCAACCACCAACCCTTCAAAGCTTCCAGTGACGGTCTTGTCTCGATGCTTACAGTTTAACTTAAAGCATATTAATAAAGAGGTGGTCTCTAAAGAGTTACAAGTGATTTGTGAGAAGGAGGGTGTGACCATTTCACCCGCCGCCTGTGATTTAATTTCCCTTCATGCTTATGGCAGCATGAGAGATGCACTTAGCTTGCTTGATCAGGCCATTGCTTTGGGTAACGGTAATGTCACTGATGAGCTTACCGAGAGTATGATTGGTGTCACAAGTAGAGACAAAGTAATTGAGCTAGTTGAATCGATTATGAATAACAATATTCATCATGCGATTACTCTAGCTGATGAGGTAATTAACCTAGGCAATGATCTTCATGCCTTGCTTCAAGATATTGCAAGCACGCTTCAAGAGATGGCGCTAATGATGGTCTTAGATAAAGCGAGTTTTACCGATAGCCGAGATCAAAAGTTATTTGATCTGTCCAAGTTATCCAATCCAGAAGAAATTCAAATGCTCTACCAGATGGCCTTGATTGGCTGTCGTGATATGCCTATTTGCCGGACACCCGATACCTCATTTAAGATGGCGATACTTAGGATGATTGTCTTTCGAGAGGACTCGGAAGTGACGGTGGCTGAAACAACAATAGCCCCGACCACGCCTAAAGAAATCACAGAAAAAAAAACGACTAAGGCCCCTGTATCCATAACGCCTGCGCCGGTAGTAATGCCGGAGGTAGCTAAGCCGATTATGAGTATTAATTCGGAGAATTGGGGGGAGAAGTTCAAAGAGCTTAAAGTCAGTGGTGCCTTACAGGAGTTTATAAAGCATATTGAGCTATTAGAAATTACCGATGATCACTTTCGTATCGTGCTTGATCATGCCAGTGAGCATTTAATGACCAAGGGCATTACGCTTCGTTTTAATGAAAGTCTCAACGAATATCTCAACAGAGAAGTTGACGTTGAGGTCAGCCTATCAAAAGTGCCTTTGATTGACACTGCGAGCAAAAAAGAGGTTGAAGAGTTGCAGGAAAAAATAAAAAAAATTGAGGCATCCTTTAAGGAAGACTCCGCATTTAATTTATTAGAGGCAGAGTTTGACGCTAAAATTGAGTCTATTGAATTAACACCGCTAGAGGAGACATAATGCAAGATATGATGGGTCTTTTAAAGACGGCTCGCGACATGCAAAAGAATATGAAGAAAGCACAAAAGGAGCTTGCTAAGACCGTGGTGAGTGGGCACTCAAATGATGACAGTGTGGCGATTCACCTAAGTTGTAATCATCAAGTTAAGCAAGTGCAGTTAGCAGCTGAGGTAATGACACAATCAACTAGTGAAATGGAAAAAGTAATCGAGCAAGCATTAAATGATGCGTTAAAGAAGGTCTCGGATAAAAATGAGGAGCTTATGGCACCCCTTAAAAAGGGACTACCATCTATTCCTGGGCTTGGCTTTTAATGTCTGGTTTTGAATCTTCTAAGCTTAATCAATTGATCTTGGCACTAAAGTCGTTACCAGGCATAGGCGCTAAGTCTGCTCAGCGAATTGCGTTTCACTTAATACAAAACAATAAACCTGGGATGCATAAATTAGCAACTGCTCTCCAAGACGCTGCTGACCAAATTGGTAGTTGCCAACAATGTCGTATGCTGACTGAAAATGACTTATGTAATTTTTGTCAAGATACCTCAAGAGAGGCAAACCAAATTTGCATTGTGGAATCACCCGTTGATGTTTTGGCGATTGAGTCCTCGGGGTCTTATCGGGGTCAGTATTTTGTGTTAATGGGAAAGCTATCGCCTATTGATGGTGTTGGTCCGAGTGAACTAGGCTTTGACCTGCTTGAACCTCTAATTGCAAAAGGAACGTTAAATGAAATGATTATAGCTACGGGTATGACCGTTGAAGGGGACGCAACAGCGCACTTATTGTCACTGCTGGCACGCAAGCACGATCTTAAAGCAAGTCGTTTAGCTTTTGGCTTGCCTGCTGGAAGTGAGCTTGAGTATGCTGATAGTAATACATTGTCACGGGCATTAACTGGACGTAACGATATCCCTATGGACATATAATGAGTTGTATTTTCTGTAAGATTATTAAGGAAGAGATTCCAGCTGAAGTGGTCTTTCAGGACGATGATATCCTTGTCTTTAAAGATGTTACTCCTGTGGCGCCAACGCACCTACTCTTTATTCCAAAGCTTCACTTAGACTCGCTTACTAAGGGCGAGGATCAACCTGAGTTGATGCAAAAATTGTTAATAACCATAATAAAGGTCGCAAAGCGTTATGATTTATCTGATTATAGGGTGGTGACAAATATTGGCCCCGAGGGTGGTCAAACGGTTAGCCACTTACATTTTCACTTGTTATCGGGTAGGCAAATGAGAGCCATGGGCTAAATAAAATTAAGTAGGGCGGATCAATGAGATACCAATTTGTACAATTATTAATTTTGTTAGGTCTAACTGGGTGTGTCAATATGACTAGCAGTGAGACTCAGATCTTAGAGCCGCCAACGGCATCAACCGGAGTCACTATGAATAACAGTAATCCATTCCTGTCTAGCATGGAACTATATGATAACTATCCTAGGTTTGATCTTATCAAGCCTGAGCATTATCGAGAGGGGTTAGCTTTGGGTATGGAAGAACATCTTAGTGAGATCCAATTCATTATTGCACAAGTTGATTCACCCACGATTGAGAATACTTTAATTACGATGGAGCGTTCGGGGCAACTTCTTGATAAGGTGGCGACTGTTTTTTATGCGATGTCCTCGACCTATACCAACGATGAAATTGACGCAATTGAAGCTGACTTTGCTCCATTGCTAGCGGCTCATCAAGACCAAATCATGCTGGATCCAAAGCTATTTGAGCGTGTTGATTATCTTTATATTAATAAGCAAGATCTAAATCTGGATGCAGAGACGGAGCGTCTTTTAAATGAGACGCATGAAGGTTTTATTCGCTCAGGTGCCGCTTTGTCAGAGCCAGACCAAGAAAGGTTAAGAGCAATTAATGGAGAAATTGCTAGACTTCAAACACAGTTCGATCAGAACGTATTAGATGAGCGTAATCGTTTAGCGGTTATTGTAACTGACCGATCACGATTAGCTGGACTAAATGAGGGTTTGATTGAAAGGGCTGCAAATGAAGCGGCTTCTCGTGGGGTAGAAGGCTATGTTATCCCTTTGTTAAACACATCAAGTCAACCTTACCTTTCTGTGTTAGAAGATCGATCTTTACGTCAAGAAGTTATGGAAGCTTCGCTCGCACGAAGTTATGGTGGTGAGTTTGATAATGCAGCGGTGATTGTCACGATTGCTCGCCTACGTACTGAACGGGCAAAGTTACTAGGTTACCCAAATCACGCGGCTTATGTGCTATCAAATCAAACGGCACAAACCGTGGAGGCGGTCAATGAACGCTTAGCAAGTCTTAGCGAACGAGCAGTGCTTAATGCACAGCGCGAAGCCAACCAGCTACAAACCATTATTACTGACGGTGGCGAAGATTTTGAATTAGCTTCTTGGGACTGGCCTTTTTATGCAGAGCAATTAAAACAACAGCTTTATAACTTTGATGAAACTGAATTGGTGCCTTATTTAGAAATGAATAATGTCTTAGAGAAAGGCGTGTTCTATGCTGCTAACCAAGCGTATGGTATTAGTTTTATTGAGCGTTTTGATTTGCCTATTTATCAAGAAGACGTGCGGGTGTTTAATGTGATCGATAGCGACAACACACAATTAGGTTTGTTTATCTTTGATCCTTATTCACGTTCAAACAAGCGTGGTGGCGCTTGGATGAATAGTTATTCAGTTCAATCTGATCTCATGGGGGCTCAGCCGATTGTGGCTAATCATTTAAATATCACGAAGCCAGTTGACGGGGAGCCTACTTTGATTACCCTTGACGAAGTAACCACTATGTTTCACGAGTTTGGCCATGCATTGCATGGTTTATTTTCCAATGTGTTTTATCCGAGTTTGTCAGGAACGGCTGTCCCAAGGGATTTTGTAGAGTACCCATCTCAAGTTAATGAGATGTGGGCAACTTGGCCTTCTGTATTGGAAAATTACGCCACTCACTATCAAACAGGTGAACCAATACCATCAGTATTACTTGATCGTATTATTGAATCAGAGCAATTTAATCAAGGGTATGCAACGGTGGAGTATCTAGCAGCCGCTGTGATAGATATGGAGCTCCATCAATTAGATGTCGACGATATACCTTCAGCTGATGCGTTGATGGTATTTGAGCAATCGGTGCTAGCTAAATACGGTCTTGATCTGAGCATGGTGCCACCTCGCTACCGATACACCTATTTTTCCCACATTAGTGGGGGCTATTCAGCAGGTTACTATTCTTATATATGGAGCGAGGTACTTGATGCTGATACCGTTGCTTGGTTTAAGGAAAAGGGGGGCTTACTGAGACAAAATGGCGATGCGTTACGCCGAAACATTCTTTCCAGAGGTAACACACAGGAAGTTATGAGTCTTTACAATGACTTTAGGAAACAAGATGCCGATGTGAGCTACCTTCTAGAGCGAAGAGGGCTTAATTAGCGTTAAGTCTTGAGTGAGTTTCTTA
>Ga0114993_10001170_pt1 | contig 30100 bp, 27 predicted proteins | sample ArcticOcean_MG_C_FD_87042 | JGI IMG/M metagenome (GOLD analysis project Ga0114993, IMG submission 87042) | Marine microbial communities from western Arctic Ocean - ArcticOcean_MG_CB2_150 | ecosystem: Environmental > Aquatic > Marine > Oceanic | place: Arctic Ocean: Canada Basin | collected...
AATAATGCGGTGTTCCAGAACCTGACGGCAAACCGACCGAACATCTTCAATGGTGGCGGCAAACCTGTTATCCATCAGAGCTTTGGCCTTGGCTCCCAGAATTAGATATTGTGAGGCACGCGGCCCGGCACCCCAGTCAATCCATTCCCGAACGAAATCTGGTGTGCTTCCATTTTGATGCGGCCGGGTGTTTTGGACCAGTTCCACTGCATATTTTGCGACATGCTCCGAAACCGGGACTTGCGGCACCAGCTCTTGAAACGCCAGGACCCGTTTAGCATTGAGCACGGGTTTCAAATCAGGCAATTGCCCGGAGGTAGTGGACAGAGCAATATTAATTTCCTCTTCCTTGCTGGGGTAGGAAACATTGATGATGAACATGAACCGGTCAAGCTGGGCTTCGGGCAGGGGGTAGGTTCCTTCGTGCTCAATGGGATTCTGCGTGGCGAAAACCAGAAAAGGTTGATCAAGAGTGTAGGTGTTTCCGCCAACTGTCACCTTTTTTTCCTGCATGGCCTGTAGCAGGGCCGCCTGGGTTTTGGGTGGGGTGCGATTGATTTCATCTGCCAGGATAATATTGGAAAAGATGGGTCCCTTGATAAACTGGAACACCCTTTTTCTCGTCACTGGATCTTCGTGCAGGATGTCGGTGCCGGTAATATCCGACGGCATCAGGTCGGGAGTAAATTGGATACGGCTGAACCCCAGGCTGAGAGTCTGGGAAAGGGTACTTACTAAAAGGGTTTTGGCCAAGCCCGGCACGCCCACAAACAGGCAGTGGCCCTTGCAGAATAAAGCGATCAAAAGATCATCAATCACTTTGTCCTGCCCCACAATGACTTTGTGGATTTCCTGAACGACTTCGTTCTTTGCCTCTAAAAGTTCCTGCACCAGTTCCAAATCTTTCATGAACAATCTCCCTGATCAATCTATATAATTGAACTGCCGGGCCTGCAATTCTTTTTCCCTGACCAATCCTAACTTATCATAAACACGGATCAGCCGCATGTGCGCGAAAGGGTTAAAAGGGTTGATGCGCACTGCTTTTTCAAAATAAACCCGGGCTGTTTCATATTCCTGATTGGAAAAATACAATTCCCCCATATTTGCGAGCGTAGTGTGAAAATCCGGAAAAAATGCCAGACTTTCCTTTAGTAGAGTTTCGGCTTCATCATATTTTCGGGTTTGCAAGTAAGTCCCCGCAAGCTTATTGAATAAAACAGGGGAATGAGCGGACGATTCACCCATCGCCTTTTTGTACTCAATGATGGCCGCTTTAAAATGGTCTCTTGATTTAAGAATATCGCCCAGGAATGTAAGGTTCCGGGCTTTTTTGGAGCCCAGTCCCCCATACCCTTTATTCTTCTGTCCCAGCCCCTTTCTGTTTTTAAATTCGGTAGTAAGGGCTTCGATTCCCGGGATATTTTTAAGTTCCAGTTTTTTAGCCCAGTTTTCCCAGCTTTTTTGGAATCCTGTTAAATCCTGGCCCACATGTTTTATAAAGATGTTCTCAAATTCTGCCTCTTCTACCCCGGAGGCGAGATCTTCCAGTATTCGAGAAAAAATGTCGAATCCTTCAATTGTTGCAAGGTATTCCATCATGGAAGACACTTCAGCATAAGCTAGTTGAACGTCCTCGGCGGTTTTCAGTTTTGCGAGAGAGGGCATCATGGCTTCGAGCGGTACCCGATAATCATTTTTTAAAGCGTTGGAAAGTACTGTCTCCATGATAGGGGAAAGGTACTGGCTCTCTTCACGCCATTGGGTCTCCAGATATTTCGCAATGCCTTCGTGCATCCAGAGGGGCAGGTGGTTGCGGCTTTTTTTTGTTAGCAGATAATGTACGTATTCATGGCTCAATGTGTCCATCCAATTGAATCCTCGCACCAGGGAGCCAGGAGATATCATCATAATGCGGTTGTATTTGCAAAGTGCTACTGTTCCTGAAGTGAGAATGTCCTTGAGTGTCAACGGCGAAATTTTTGAGAACGGTTTTCGGTCAGGATAAAACTCCACCCGTACTTTCTCTTCCGGATAATAATTCAAGATTTTTCCCAGAACCTGATAGGACGTCTCCAGGACTTTCTCCGCATGGTAGATCAGGATTTCGTCAGGCCCTTCCTCAAAATGAAAGATAAAATGTTCGGTTTCTCTTGAAATGAAATTTTTGGAAGCTCTACGGGTGGCATCGACATGGTTTTTGAATTCTTTGACCTGTCTAAAGTTGTCCCCGACTTGGCGAAGAATATTCCAGGACCGATCATAATTCCCTTTCATGAACTCAATCCTGGCCTGGAGAAAATGGGCATCCCCGGATTCAGGATATTTTTTTAAAAGTTGTTTTGAGAGTTTTTCTGCGGAAGCAATATCCCAATGCTGTACGAGTTGATAGCCAAGATAAATTTCGTCGGAAACCGGGAGCGCAGCAAAACTTTTTTGATTTCCCGCAAAGACCAGAACAAATGCTAATAGGATTTTAAGGGAGGTTCTGAAAATTGCCGTAGAGAAAATTATTGAACTAATAGAGATCTCATTGGAAAAGTTTTTCACTGTACCAGTTCCTTGTAATACTCGTTAACCAGGCGTTCGTAACTTTTTGGAGTTTGTTTCTTCATGGCGTCCAGGATTTCTTCACGGAAAGCGCGGGGAACTTTGTATTGGTCTTCAGATGGAAGAAGCACCCGTTCTTTTTGCATGCGGGGGGAGCCTCCGCGCCTGGGGTCCCTCCGGTTCCCCGTTCCCAGCCTGAGCGGGGTTTCTTTGTTACCCCGGTCAGACATTTGGGTGCCAGAGTTTTTGATTTCGTTTAAAATTTTCTTGGTTGCCTGAAGAGATTTTAAAGCCTTGTTCTCTGAGTCGATACCCCGTTGCACTTGCCGGGCCTTCAACCGATTTTGGGCGTTTTTAAGATTCCTTTCCGCATTGCCCATGTTCTGGGACAGGGAGGGCGGGAGCAGAGGATTTTCCTGATTCATTTTATTGAATAAATCCCTCATCTCTTTGGCCTGTTGGCTCATTTCTTTTTCCCGTTTTGCCAGTTGGCTCAGTTTGGTTTTTTCCTTGTCGGTAAGAAGTGCCTGGCTGTTCTTTTCAATGGAGCGTTTCATGGAACCCAGCTTTTTCGAAATCTCTGCGTTTAGTCGGGCGATTTCCCTCAGGTCCTGATTCAGCCGGTCGCCAATACCCTGGTTCCGGCTAGTCCGCATATTTCCCTGCCAGCGGAATATTTCAGGATACGTGTTTTTGAAAAGCACGTTGAACTCGTTCAAATCGTTCAGTTCGGTCAACTCCTTCAAGGTTTCATATTTTTTCTTAATCCGGGGAAGGTTTTCCTTGAACTCCTGAATGCCCCGGGTTCGTAAGTTGTCTATTTCACTGATTGTTTTGGATAATTGCCTGCGGGTGTCATTCAACGTCTTGAAGTTATCTGCCAAATCTTCGTTCAGGCTGGAATCGATGGTTTTTTGATTCAGGGATTTTATCTTCTGCCTGATTTTTGCTTCCTCTTGCATCAATTCACGCGTCTTTATCATGGTTCTATGTTCATCAAGATAACTTGAATCTTCTTTCAGAATATCTTGGATGGCTTGCACATCTTTTTTCAATTCATCAAAGAAACTCTTGATCAAAGAATCAAATTGCCGGGCCTGGTTTGCGCGCAGTTTCTGATTGATTTCCGAGGTTTCCTGGAGGACCGCTTTTTGTTTTCTCTCCAGGATTTCAAGTTGCATTACGGATTCATTGATTTGCTCCATGATTTGGTTATCTACCAGAGAGTCCATGGATGACTTTGCTTGATCCAACTGGTTCGCCAACATCCTCAGGTCTTCAGCGACCTTTTTGAGTTCCGCCAGAGCTTCATCCATTTTGCCTTGGCTGGCAAGGTCCTTGATTTTCTCCAGCGAAGCCAGGGCCTCTTCCAGGTTCAAACTTTTAGTGGCTTTGGAATTGAGGAATTCATCTGGCATGGTTTGATTCTGCTGGGAAAGCTTATCCATCATTTTCTGCAGGGTTTGCTGGATTTTATCCAGTTGAGCCCGGAGTTTATTGGGAGTCAGCGGAGATTTTTTATTGCGGATGTTCTCAAACTCTTCTTGTAATGCTTCGGTTAATTTGGACAATTGGTTTTCAAGGTCCATGACCTGATCCATTTTCTGACGATTGGTCATTTTGATCAGGTAAAGGATGCTCTGTTCCAAATTAGCGACCATCCTGCCGTTGAGGATTTCGACAGAATCCATACCGAAACTCACCGGAGTGGGTTTCAATATCGTCCTCTGCATTTTATTGATGGCGTCAATCTGTTCTTTGCGGATAGTGGTCAATCCGGTAATGATACTGTTTAAAAGGGTGAGGTATGGACGAGGAAAATAATCAAAATCCTTGGCGTGCTCTTTTATGCGCTGGGCAAGACCAATGATGTCAATCAGCGCATCTGCATGCGAGGCAAGAAGTTTTTTCCCATACATCGCATCGGTGATGGTGGTTTTCAGAACATCCCCTTCAACGAGGCCATTTGCCAGCAGGGCAATCATTTTTTCTGACAACTCTTCCTGTAGGCGCACCAGGTTTTCGCGCTCTTTTCTGCTGTCAAAAACAGTGAAACGATAAATTTCTGACTGTCCGGAGTTGGGGCCGGTGACGTTATCGTTATCCTTGATTTCTAAAAAATACTGGATTTCATCCCCCGGTTGAAGGTTTTCCAGAGAAAGGCTCCAGGTGAAATTCCCAGTCGAATCCTTTACCGATTGCTTAAAGCGTTTGATGCTTTTTTTTAAGGTGGTTTCGTTGATTTGGGCGATCAGGTCGATTTGCCGGAGGCCAAAATCATCGTGGGCTTCATAAAACATATGCACATTGTCGGTTTCGTAATATACGGGCTTGGGATTGGCCGGAAACAATATTACTTGTGGCGACTTGTCCTGTTCGAGCTCAATGGGATATTTTTTTTCCAGAAGGATTTGTTGCCCGTCATGTTGTTTAATTTTGAATTGGTAATGGCCTTTTTCGCGCAGTATTAAAGAACCTTGCAGATTTTTGGAGTCTCTCAGTTCCATTATAAAATAGTCGCGGTTATTCACCACCAGTTCCACTCCATCGATAGGCTGATTAATCTGGCCTTTGATTTTTACTTCGGTTCCAGGCAAAGCTTTGATGGAACCATCTGATGGGAAAACGGTTTCCCTCTTTAGTTGGGTGTATGCGGGAAACTCCAAGATCAAGGATAGGTCTTTAATACGATACTCAGGTCGACTGCCGGCATGTTTCTTCTCATTTTTACTTGGGATGGCCTGAGTTTGAGCCAATTCCTGTGAGTCTGAAGGGCGCTGTTTCCAGAAATCGGGCAATGCCCACGTAACTGTGATTAGCGCTAATAGCGTAATGAGGAACAAGTTGCGTGCGGGAACGGTTTTTTGACCGCTGATCACCGAACCCGGGTCGAGGTTCTGGATGGCGGATTGGGTGCGTTTAAGATGCTCGCGGATAAAAGAAAGTGAAAATGGAGGCTTTTTTTCTTGGTGGTCTGTTAAATGACGTTCCAATTGTGAGGCATTGATCAGGGCATTGTTCAACTGCGGGTATTTTATTTCGGCCAGGAGCGCGGCCCGATCCCGGTTTATTCTGGAAAAATCGCGGGTGGTATAGAGGCACCAACCCAGTAACATAATGATCAACCCGGACGACCCATAGCTCAATACAGGGGTTTGAAAATAAAAATACAAACCGGTTGCCAGGGCGCATCCGGCTAAAACAGTTGCACCTGAATAGGCGACCTGAATGAGAAGAACCCGGTTCCATTTGGCCTGAACCCGGTCGAGGAAGCTGTGGATTTTTGAATTGGGTTCCATATACAAATACATCTGGGAAAAATTGTATTGTCTTCTATTTTAGAACACCCGTGCTGTGAATCCCAATGAATAAACCCGTTACTCAGACATAGAAAGCAACCCCCTCAATCCCCCTTATCAGGGGGAAGCTTAATAATTTCCACCTGATAAGGGGGATTGAGGGGGGTTAAAAATTCTTTGTGGGCTAAGAATCCTTACCTTTGCTGCGGAGAAAATCAAATAGCTCGATAGGAATAGGGATGTAGGTATGGTTGCCTTCACCGCCTGACAGATCCAGCAAGGTCTGAAAAAAACGTAGTTGCAATGCTGGTGGATGGGAACCGATCAGGTCGGCGGCATCACAGGTTTTCTGCGCCGCTTCAAACTCACCCTGGGCATTGATGACTTTAGCCCGCCTCTCGCGCTCGGCTTCTGCCTGCTTTGCCAGCGCGCGTTGCATTTCCTGCGGCAGATCGACATTTTTGACCTCTACATTGGCAACTTTAACTCCCCAAGGCTCGGTTTGCTCATCAATGACCCTTTGCAGATGGGCGTTGATCTCTTCCCGATTGGATAACAGGTCGTCAAGTGTGCTCTGGCCTAAAATACTTCGCAAAGTAGTTTGCGAAAGTTGGGAAGTTGCGTAAAGAAAGTCTTCCACTTCAATAATAGCTTTTTGGGAATCGACGACACGAAAATAGATAACCGCATTAACTTTTACAGTCACGTTATCTTTGGTAATGATGTCCTGCGGAGGCACATCCATGACCACCGTGCGCAAGCTGACCTTGACCATTTTCTGGACTCCGGGAAATACGATGATAATCCCCGGACCCTTGACTTTCCAGAATCTTCCGAATAGAAAAATCACGCCTCTTTCGTATTCACGCAAAACCTTGAACATGCTGAAAGCCAGCAGGGCGAGCAATACCAACAAGGTCATTAGAATATCCATAAAGGTTCTCCCATTAAAGTTCGGACTATCTACTGATGATAACAATATTTGAGCTGAGTTTCATCAATGTTAAAATGGTTTTCATGTTTTGTTACCCCGATCAAAAGCTTTCATTTCTTGCCGGAATAATGATGTTTGTTGTTTTGGCTGGGATTGTACCGGCTGGTCATGCCCAGGCAGAGCCGCTGGACGTCTCCATCCAGAGTGAGGTCGATGATGCGGGAAACGTCAAACTGGTGTTGACGCTGAAGAATTTGGGTTCCCGCCCAGTTTATCATATCCACCCGATGTTCCATTTCCACCACTCGATGTCCACGATGTCGAAAATCATGCGTCTGAATCCGGGGCAAAGCATCGCCTTGGAAAATGACAGGCATCCTCCTGTCATGCGGGTGGGCAGATATCCCCTGACTGCCATGGTGGAATATTGGACGCTTCCGGATGGAGGAATCAAACAATCCGTTTTGGCAACGGATTCTTTTTTTTTCAAGGAGCCCGTGGAGTCCAAGGTTGAGGGAAGCCTGGAAGCGACGACCAATTCGGAATTCTCCATCTTGAAGGTGTTGCTTCAGAACCGCTCAGAATCGTTTAAGAATATAAGAATGACGCTTTTGCTTCCTCCCGGTCTGGAAACGGAAGAATTTAAAGAGATGATGGGTTTTACCCTGCGCGGTGGTGATGAAAAGAATTTTACAGTCCGTGTCTTTCGTAGTGAAGATTATGAGCAGGATCGTTTTCCCGTCCGCTTGATGATAGAATACGGCGAAATGCTGAAACATTATTCCCGCGAGATTAATGGCACGGTTCGTTTTTCTCCCGGTTGGTACTCAATGGAATACTGGCCCCATTTTACTGCTTTAGCGTTGATGGTCCTGGTTCTGCTGGGCTATTATTACAGGGCATCTCTAAAAATTTCTCCAGAGTAAATTACCGAATAAATAGAAATCTTTATAGAATGTATAACTAAAAATAGAAAGGGTGTTTTTATGACTCAAGCAACGGCTCGGCATATATTGGTTAAATCCGAGGAAGCCTGTAAGGATTTGAAAAAGAAAATTGAAGAAGGGGCGGACTTTGGCGAAGTGGCCAAGCAACACTCCGATTGTCCCTCTGGAAAAGAGGGTGGAAGTCTCGGGTCCTTTGGCCCCGGCCAGATGGTTCCCGAATTTGACAAGGTTGTGTTTAATGAAGAAGTGGGTGCCGTACACGGTCCCATAAAGACATCGTTCGGATACCACCTGATTGAAATCACCAGCCGTAGTTAAAAGGAGAACGTTATGGCAGTCGCTACTTTTGGTGCAGGATGTTTTTGGGGGGTGGAGTTGACTTTTCAGAAAACGAAGGGAGTCACATCCACTTCGGTGGGTTATACGGGTGGGACAACCAAAAGCCCAACCTATGAAGATGTTTGTACCGGACGCTCCGGGCATGCTGAAGTAGTTCAGGTTGAATTTGATCCCGCCATTGTTTCTTATGAGAAATTGCTCGATGTGTTGTGGGGCTGTCATGACCCGACAACTTTAAATCGGCAGGGTCCGGATAGGGGGACTCAGTATCGTTCGGCGATTTATTATCATTCCCCGGATCAAGAGGCCTCTGCAAAGGCATCAAAGGAAAAGGCTGATAAGTCGGGGCGTTTTAGCTCTGCCGTCGTTACGGAAATTACCCCGGCATCCGAATATACTATGGCGGAAGATTATCACCAGAAATATCTTGAAAAAAGAGGTATGGGAAGTTGTCATTAAGGAGATTTATTGTGAAACGCCTTTGGGTTGTTGCGCTTTTTTGTATAGCTGGCTTTCTACCTGTTGGAAGTTTTGCCGAAGATTCGATCTACGAACCCGTCTCGGCTATGAAGCATCCTTCTGATAACAAATGGTCCAAGGATAAAGAAGAACTGGGCAAGATGCTTTATTTTGATCCCCGGCTTTCTGGCAGTAATTGGATCAGTTGCGCTACCTGCCATAATCCCGGACTGGGTTGGAGTGATGGCCTGCCTCGGACTATTGGCGATGGCCAAAAGGAGTTGGGCCGACACGCCCCCACGATCATCAATAGTGGTTATTTTGAACTGCAAATGTGGGATGGTCGTAAAAAATCACTGGAAGATCAGGCGAGCGGACCCATTGGTGCGGATGTTGAAATGAATCAGGATTATGACGAGTTGATTCGTGAGTTGAAAGTTCTTCCCGGTTATGTGAGCCGGTTCGACACGGTATTTGGCAAGAACTCATTAACCATAGAAAATATTGCCAAGGCGATTGCTACTTTTGAGCGGTCGGTGGTTTCTAAAAACGCGCCCTATGATAAATACTGGACTGGCGACAAGAGCGCCATGTCCGCTTCCGCTGTGAATGGAATGAACCTGTTTTGGCAAAGCCAAATGCTCCATTTGCCATAATGGTCCGGTGTTCACCGACAGCGGATTTCATAATATTGGGGTTAAGGCCGCAGGTCCGCTAAAGGTGGATTTGGGACGCTATAACGAAACCAAAGATGATTTCGATAAAGGTGGTTTCAAAACGCCTGGGTTGAGAGACATCACCAAGTCCGCTCCCTATATGCATAATGGGGTCAAGACCACTTTAGAAGAGGTGATTGAGTTCTATGATCGCGGGGGAGATGTAAAGGAAAACCTGAGTCCGTTTATTACCCCGCTGGGACTAACCAGTCAGGAGAAAAAAGACCTGGTGGAGTTTTTAAAATCCCTTGATGGAGAACCCATTCTGGTGTCATACCCCATCCTTCCTTAATGGATAGGGTGATCGCAAAAAGGCCCGGGGTTACCCGGGCCTTTTTTTATTTGACTCGGGAATATTTAAAAAGACTGTAAGCCAGAGTGAACCAGCCGATCATGAAGCAGAGTCCGCCTAAAGGAGTGATGGGTCCAAAAAAACGCGGGCCATCGAAGGTGAGTACATAAAGGCTTCCAGGAAATAAAAGAATCCCTGCACTGATCCAGCGGGCCGAGCGTTTTAGTTTTGAGCCGATCTCTTCATTAAGAACATACATCAGGATGCCGATGGCGATCAGAGCCAGGGCGTGATAACCGAGATAATCGGTGGCGGTGTGAAACGTGGCGAGTTTTTTTTCGGTCAACTGGGCTTTTAAAGAATGCGCACCAAATGCGCCGAGCATGACACTCAACCCCGCAAGGCCCGCGCCCAGAGAGACCCAGCCTAGGCCCGGCTTGTTATGACTGATTAAAGTCTTGTCGTTTTCTTCCATAACTTTTAATAACGTGATTTTTCATTGCCCCCGGCCGCATGGCCGGGCTAGCCGACTATATTGAATCTTCTTGCCCGGTATTTAACTCCGAATTCCTTATTGACGATGTTCTCGCACTGGGTCTCATCCACGTCTTTTTGATGCGTGACGATGGTGGCTTGCACCTCGGGAATATATTTCTTGGCTTCTGTTATAAACTCTTTGATCTTGTCATAGATCCCGTTCCTGAACATGGGTAAAGGCTGGCAGATTTCGTCATAGGCTTCTGAAGTATCGGTATTGAGGCTTACCGAGATTTCATCGATCAGACCTGACAGTTCAGGAAGAATATTGCGCTTGTTAATGACGTTGCCGTGCCCGTTGGTATTGAGCCGCACCCGCCCACCGGCATCTTTTATTTTTTGTGCTACTTCCTTGATGACATCCAGCCTCAATGTTGGTTCGCCAAAGCCGCAGAAAACGATCTCGTCATAGTTTTTAACATCATCAATGGAATTCCAGACTTCCTTTGCGGTCGGCTCCCGATTCAGCGCCAGGTTGTAACCTTGAACTACGGGTTTGGTCAGCCGGGTGCAGAAAACGCAATCCGCCGTGCACCGTTGTGTCAGGTTCAGGTAAAGCGAATTGCGGATTTTATAGGAAACGGTTCCGGTTTTGGCATTTTCCCCGATTCCGAACAATTCGAAAAAGTTGAGGGCCATGGTGCGTTGTACGTCGTCAATTTTCAGACCGCGAATTTCCGCAAGTTTTTCGGCGGTGAAGTTCACATAGGCCGGTTCGTTACGTTTGCCCCGGTGGGGGACGGGGGTCAGGTAGGGGCAGTCGGTTTCGGCGAACAGCCGGTCTGCCGGAATGGTTTTTGCTACCTCTCGCAGTACCTCGGCTTTTTTAAAAGTTACGGAGCCGGAAAAAGAGATATAAAATCCCATCTCCAGCGCTTTGTCGGCCAGTTCCTGATCTCCGGAAAAGCAGTGGAAGATTCCTGAATGTGCTGTTGGGTCATTCGGGTAAAACTCGGACAGGATAGCGATGATATCTTCTTTGGCATCCCGACTATGTATGATGATGGGCTTGTTCATTTCACGGGCCAGCTGGATTTGATTGCGGAAATGAGTGCGCTGGACATCCTGCGGGGAATAATTTTTGAAGAAGTCGAGTCCGATCTCGCCCAGGGCGATGACTTTCGGGTGCAGTAAAAGTTGCCTCAAGTGGGCATAGGTGTCTCCGTTGATGGACTTGACATCGTGCGGGTGGATGCCGGCGGTGGCGTATATGAAGTCATGCTGTTCCGCCAGTTCCATGGAACGGTAACTGCTTTCGATATCACAACCGATATTGACCATATATTGCACCCCGTTTTCGCGGGCGCGCTCGATGACCGCTTCACGGTCTTCGTCAAAATCGGAAACATCGATATGCGCATGGGTATCAATGATCATCTTACCTGGACCCCCTGTCCCGGTTCCTGATCGAATCCGGCCAGAATGATATTGCCGTCATTGCTTGCGGCCAGGACCATGCCTTGCGATTCGATACCCATCAACTTGGCGGGTTTGAGGTTGGCAACGATGATCACCGTTCGTCCAACGAGGTCTTCCGGTTCATAACTTTCGGAAATTCCGGCAAGCACCTGCCGGGTCTCGGTGCCGATATCGACTTTCAGTTGAATGAGTTTTTTTGACTTTTTAACCTTTTCCGCTTCCAGGACTTTACCGGTTCTCAGTTCCACCTTCATGAATTCATCAATGGTGATTTGATTGCCGTTATCTTTTTTCTCTTCTTTTGGGGACGAAAGTTCAGTAAGAATTTTTGCCGCTTGTTTGTCCTCGATTCTTGGGAATAACTGTTTGGCTTTTTGCATCTGGCTTCCGGGTTTCAGTCCGCCCCAGTCGTTGATGGAACTCATACCCTGTTCTTGGATGGGTGTTTCAACGCCCAGTTGTTTCATCATAGATTCGGTGCTTTGCGGCATGAACGGATTCAATAAAATCCCCAGAACGCGAAGTGATTCTGCACAGTTGTACATCACGGTTTTCAGCTGTTCTTTGCCTTCGTCAGTTTTAGCGAGATTCCATGGGCCTGTTTTGACGATGTATTGATTGGTGGTATCCACCAGCTCCCAGATCTTTTGCAGGATTTTATTGTAAGCCAGTTCGTTATAAAGTATGCGTACTTCAGCAATCACTTCACCAGATTTTTCAGTCAAGGCCTTATCTTCAGGTCCATTCGTTGCAGGAGTTGGCACAACCCCAGCAAAATATTTTTCCATCATATTGACGGTTCGGTTGAGCAAGTTGCCGAGGTTATTGGCCAAATCGCTGTTCAGTCTGCCTATGAGGGCTTTGTGTGAGAAGTCGCCATCCTGTCCGAAAGGAACTTCCCGCAGAAGGAAATAACGGATGACATCAACCCCGAACTGGTCGATCAACTGGTTGGGCTCGACAACATTTTGTAATGATTTAGACATCTTTTGTCCATTCACCGTCCACCAACCATGCGCGAAAATATTTTTAGGCGGTTCCAGTCCAATGGCTTTGAGCATGGTGGACCAATACACCGCGTGTGTGGTGAGAATATCCTTGCCTACCATATTGTGATCGGCGGGCCAGAATCCGGAGGCCCTGATATCGTCCAGCGAACCGTGAATGGAGATATAGTTGATCAGGGCATCGAACCAGACATAGGTAACGTAATCCTCATCGAAGGGAAGGGGGATGCCCCAGGCAAGTCGGGATTTGGGTCGCGAGATGCATAAATCTCCCAGCGGTTTTTCCAGGAAACCGAGCACCTCGTTTTTCCTGGAAGCGGGCAGAATGAAATGTGGATCATTTTTAATTCTATCGATCAGCCATTGCTGATATTTTCCCATGCGAAAAAAATAATTATGTTCTTTGATCTTGTCCACCTTGCGTTGACACTCTGGACAATTGCCTTCTGCCAGGTCTTTCTCGGTCCAGAACCTTTCGCAGGGCGTGCAATACCAGCCTTCATAGCTGTCCCGGTAAATCTCATCCCTGGAATGGAGTTCCTGAAGAATGTCGCGGACTAATTTTTTATGTCGCTCCTCGGTGGTGCGGATGAACTCGGTGTTGGAAATGTTGAGCCTTACCCAGAGTTCCTTGAACCGCTGATGAAGTTTATCGACATGTTCCTGAGGGCTCACACCAGAGTCATTAGCGGCCTGCTGGACTTTCTGCCCATGCTCATCGGTGCCGGTCAGGAAAAAGACTTCAACCCCTTCGAGGCGTTTGTAACGGGCAACCACATCCGCCGCGATGGTGGTGTAGGCATGGCCTATATGGGGAACATCGTTCACGTAATAAATAGGAGTGGTGATATAAAACTTATTTTGTTGCATGGAATGGTTTTTCCGCTTCAGGATTTCTGAGAATTTTCGGGTTTTTGAGAATTTGGCAGTTCGTCCAGGTGATAGGTCATTATACTTTCATCTTCCAGCCGAACCACGATACGTTGTTCCAGAATTTCATGCTTAAGGACCCGGCCTGGGCCTTCCGGAGTTTGAATCTGGCTGTTTATTCTGGGCAGGTTCTTGATAAGGGCTTTATAATTGTCATGCTCATATTGCAGGCAACACATGAGCCGTCCGCATACGCCGGAGATTTTACTGGGATTAAGCGCCATCCCCTGATTTTTGGCCATTTTTATGGTCACAGGTGTAAATTCCGGGAGCCAGGTGGAACAGCAAAGCGTTTCCCCGCATACTCCATAACCTCCTATGACCTTGGCCTCGTCACGCACCCCGACCTGCTTCATCTCAATGCGATGGCGCAGGTTGGAAGCAAGGTCGCGGATCAATTGGCGAAAGTCCACCCGGCCTTCGGCGGTGAAGAAAAAAATCGTCTTGTTCATATGTGGCTGATGCACCACCCGACTCAGGTTCATAGGCAGTTCCAACTCTTCAATCTTTCCACTGCACAGGGTCTTAGCTTTTTCCTCGACCTGATGTCGCCGGTTTTCCGCCTGGAAATCGTTGTCATTGGCGATGCGTAATATCCGGTTGAAGGTGTTGTCCTGGCGAAAATTGGGAATCTTGTTTGAGGCCACCACACCCATTTTTAATCCCTGCTGGGTGTTGACCATCACTGTCATCCCTACCTTAAGCTTCAAGTCTGCCGGGTTATAAAGTCCCGATTTAACCTGATCCAGGATTCGCACCCCAATGAGAAACTTGGGCGGTTGCTTGGCAGACGGGGGACATTCTTTAACGACAGTATTCATAAACGGAGTCTCTATTATTCGGTAATTTCCCACTAACCGCATGGGATACTATCTGCCTCCGGCGGTGCGCCGGTCTATGCGGCCTCACAGAATTCGATAAGCATGTTTTCCAGAAATAGTTGTGCATTGGCGTTGCCGGACAAAGCGATCTGGGTATTGCGGACGGCGGTGAATCGATCCAGCCAAGCTTTCAGACTGCGGGTTTGCGCTACCAGTATCATTTTAGCCGATAAATTCCTGTTTTGGATATCTGATTGACCGCAACCGGAACGATAGAGGGCCAGGTCGCGAATTAAACCCAATAATTCGTTCAATACAGGTTGAAGCTGTTCCGTCTGTCTTGCCCAGGTTTTCGCAAAGGCGAACACGATATCCATACGATCAAAAGACACTTTTTCCAGAATTTCCAGCAGTTCTTCTCTTAAAACTTCCATTTCCGTGGAGTTCTCAGCTAATGCTTTACCCACGCTCCCCTGTGATCGTTGGGAGTGAAAATCAAGCTCTGATTCTGTCAACGACTCGCCCGCCTCCTGAAGCTGAGATTGGATGATTTTTCTGATATCTGAAGAAGACAGGCGGTGAAACTGTATCCCTTGACACCTTGAAAGAAGGGTCGGTAACAGTCTATGAGGATTTGAAGATATCAGTATCAGCACGGTGGAGGTCGGTGGTTCTTCCAGCGTCTTTAAAAAGGAGTTTGCGGCCTGGTGATTCAAAAGATCAGCAGAATCGATCACCACGACTTTTGTTTTCCCCTCATAAGGCAGGTAGGCCAGTTTTTTTTGCAGTTCACGAATTGTTTCAATCTTGATGACCGCTTCCCGGGAGGTGGGGGTGCTTTTAATCGGTTCGATAAAGAAAAAATCAGGATGGACACCACGCTCAATTTTCAGGCAGGATTCGCATTCATCACAGGCATCCAGTGGGTCAGGCCCTTTACAATTGAGAGCTTTGGCCAGGGCAATGGCTAGCTTTTTTTTCCCGATACTTTCCTGCCCATAAAACAGGTAGGCGTGTGCGATACTGCTGTTTTGGAGAGCGTTTGTCAGTATTTTTTTAGGCTGTGACTGGCCCAGAATTGATTTGAATGACATGGTATAAACATTTGACTCACCTATTCTTCCAACACCGAAGATACAGGGAAGGTTTATTTTGTTAAAATGTTCCGGATTACGGCCTGGTTAAGGAAGGGCAGAGGAGTAGCCACAACTCCTTAAGAGAGTTGAGCTTATCCTGAATCCACTCATGTCTTATCTTAATACAGGGGCTCGCGGGTGTAAATTAAAAAGGGTCTTAGGCCAACCGTTTTATTTAGATAATGAGTAACTTGTTAATAGATGCGGTGGAGGTATCGCTGTTTACTTTTTTTAATACTTTATCCCGACAAACATTGAAATAAAGGGTCGTTTGTGGTTATAATCCCTCCGACTTTTGCTACAATTACGGGAAAGCATCGTTAAACTGATTTGTAATAGGATAGATTCATGGCTACCAAAGAAAAAGCCAAGCGTAACGTACAGAGAAAACGAAAACCTAAATTAATGGCCGTTATCAACGAGGCCTGTACCGGTTGCGCTGGCTCACCTATCTGCATTACCGAGTGCCCGGTCGACAATTGTATGTTTGAGGTGGAAAACGAGCATGCTCCGGCTTTTAATCTTGTCTATGTAGACCCTTTATTGTGCATTGGTTGTAAAAAGTGTATCAGTAAAGGTCCCATGGATACTTTCTTAGAAGGTTGCCCCTGGGATGCTATTGATATGATTCCAATTGAGGCTTATGAGCTTGAATATGGTTCCCTTCCTTATTAAGTATAAAATCCTTTAAAATTTATTAAATTTCAGGTGTGAAGAGGTCCTGAATTTTTCGCTAGTTAAGCCAAAATTTTTTTTGGACAACATTAATACGTTGAGGTATGATAGGCTGGATTCCTGCTAGCGATTCCTACCAACACCCTAAATTAATGAGTAAAAACAATGGTTTACGTCAAGGGATGCAGATTGCGTTCAGATTGGGAACTGAACTGACGGTAGCCACGATAATCGGTGCCTTGCTGGGTCATGCGCTGGATCGATTTTTCGGTACACGACCCTGGGGGTTGGCAATCGGGGTCATAGTGGGAGGAGCCGCGGGGTGTTTGAATGTTTACCGGGCGGCGATGTTGTTGGATATGGAAGACGATGGCGATAATAATTCCTGACTTGGATAAGATTTAAACTATGGACAGTCCGTTACATCATTTTGAAGTTCACACCATTATTCCTATTCATATAGGGGGACTGGACCTTTCTATCAACAACGCTGTAGTGGCGATGTGGGTCGGTTTGGCCATTGTTGCCGGATCTTTCATACTGGTGGTGAGCCGGGGCGTTTCCCCCATACCGGGAAAACTGCAGAGCCTTCTGGAAATTATTCTGGAATTCATAAGCGATCTGGTCTATGAGTTTATCGGAAAAGAAGAGGGCAAAAAATATATTCCGTTTATTACCACCCTGTTTCTATTTATTCTGGCCTGCAACCTGATCGGGCTGGTGCCGGGTTCTTACACGATCACCAGCCAGGTGGTGGTGACCGGAGCATTTGCTTGCGGCATTTTTATCATGACTCTGGTGATCGGATTTAGCAAGCACGGCTTGGGTTTTTTTGGCATTCTGGTGCCGCCGGGAGTACCTAAGATTATGATTCCGTTAATGGTTCCCATTGAAATTGTAAGTATGCTGGCGCGTCCGATTTCGCTTGCGGTCCGCTTGTTCGCTAATATGACGGCGGGGCATACTATCCTGGCGGTGTTATTCGGGCTTGCTATGACGTCGCCACTGTGGGTGAGCTGGATGCCTTTTGGATTCACAATAATCATTAACGGATTGGAAATCGCCATTGCGTTTATTCAAGCTTATATTTTCACAACGCTGACCTGTGTTTACATTGGCGATGTGGTCAAGTTACATTAATTTTTTGTCACAAACTTTAGGAGGAAAGAATGGGTTCTGAAGCTGCTGCATTAATTGGAATGGGATTGTGTGCCGCTGGTTTTTTTGGTGCCGCCCTGGGGATCGCTTATATTTTCGCGAAAACCATCGAAACTGTTGGGCGTCAGCCTAATTGCGAGGCGCGGGTTGCCAAATATTGCTGGATCGGTTTCGCGCTGGTAGAAGCAATTGCACTGTATGCTCTGGTTATTGCCTTTATCATTATGCCGTAAAGGAGGCGGAGAGCCTCCGCTGGCAAATTGCAATGGCTTTATTTTGTGGGCAAATATTCGCTGCCATTGCTCATTGGCCCCACGCCGAGTGGCTGGGTGCCTCTTTCCTGTTGGATGAACTTTAATTAAGGGTTGGATATGCCTCAATTTGAACAGGTTTCTGTTTTCGGCTCGCTGATTTTCTGGTCGCTGATTTCCTTTGGGATTTTATTTTTTGTTCTTAAGAAATTTGCCTTTCCTCCTATTCTCGAAGCACTGGAAGAACGGGAAAAAAAGATTCGCAGTGATATTGAGAACTCCGAGAAGCTGAAAGAAGAAGCGCAAGGGATTAAAAGAGAACTGGAAGAAACACTAAAAGCCGCGCACGGCAAGGCCGAGACGATTGTGCAGTTGGCCCATGATGAGGCTAAGAAATATCAGGAGAAAAGCCTCCAGGAAACCGAGGCGAAAGTCCGGCAGATTCAAAAAGATGCGGAGCAGGAAATTCAAAGCTCGCGCACCAAGTTGCTCCAGGAAATCCGCAGTTACACTGCGGCTTTGACGATTGCCTCCACAGAAAAATTCCTAAAAAAAGCTCTGGATGATGCGGATAAAAAAAGGCTTGTGGAAGAGTCTATTGAGCAGGTGATTGAGGAACTGGAAAAACGTCAGAATTGACGCCACACATTTAAGGCTGAACGATGCTGGAAAATCAGATTGGAAAAAGATATGCCGAGGCGCTGTCCGGGAGTATTTCGGACACGGGTGCGCTGGAAAAGGCTCTGGGACATTTGCAGGCCTTTGAAGATGCCATGAATACTGAAAAACAGTTGCCGCGTTTTTTTAAGCACCCTTCCATAGCTACGGAAAAGAAAAAAACCGTGGTTCAGGAGATATGCAGTCGGCTTCAGGTAGAAGACAACGTATCCAATATGCTGGTTTTGCTTAATGAGCGGAACAAGATGCTGTATTTGGCGAAAATTGTCGAATACTTTGAAAAAGCCGTGGACCGGAGGTTGAACCGAACACGAGTCCATGTCATTTCTGCCTATCCTTTGACCAATGAAAACATTGACCGGTTGAAAGCCGCACTGAACGAGATTTTAGGAAAAACCATTTTGATCGACACCGAGGTGGATGAGTCGCTGATCGGCGGCATCATGTTGCGCATCGGGGACCAAGTGACGGATGACACCATTCGCAACCGCTTGGATATGTTGAAACGAACAATAGAAAAAGAGGAGGTAGCCTAAGTGAATTTACGAGCCGATGAAATCAGTTCCTTGATTCAAAAGCAGATTGAAGGCTTTGAAGAAGGGATCGAGCTCAAAGAAACCGGTCGGGTGATTTCGGTAGGGGATGGAATCGCACGTATTTATGGCCTGGGAAATGCCATGTCCGGTGAACTTTTGGAATTCCCCGGCGGTTTGTCCGGAATGGTGCTGAACCTCGAGGAAGATAATGTGGGTGCGGTTCTGCTTGGTAGGGACGATGACATAAAAGAAGGCGATGAAGTCAAACGCACCGGACGCATCATGGAAGTTCCGATTGGGCCTGAATTGGTTGGTCGGGTTGTGGATGGTATAGGCCAGCCCATTGATGGCAAGGGACCGATCAAAACAGAAAAGTTCGGACCCATTGAAAGGATTGCACCTGGTGTTATTGACCGGAAATCAGTACATGAACCCATGCAGACAGGGATCAAGGCTATTGATGGCATGATTCCTATTGGCCGTGGGCAGAGGGAGTTGATCATTGGTGATAGGCAAACGGGCAAAACCGCAGTTGCCATCGACGCGATCATCAATCAAAAAGGGCAGAACATGTTCTGCATTTATGTAGCGATAGGGCAAAAGCGTTCTACTGTTGCGCGGGTGGTTAAAATGCTGGAACAGCATGATGCGATGAAATACACCATCGTGGTTTCGGCTTCGGCCAGTGACCCGGCACCGATGCAGTTTATCGCTCCTTATGCCGGATGCGCCATGGGTGAATATTTTCGCGATAACGGGCAACATTGCCTGATTGTTTATGATGACCTCAGCAAACAGGCGGCGGCCTATAGGCAGGTGTCGCTCTTGTTGCGGCGGCCTCCAGGGCGTGAAGCGTATCCGGGTGATGTTTTCTTTCTGCATTCCCGATTGTTGGAACGGTCTGCAAAAGTCAGTGATGAACTGGGAGCAGGTTCCATGACGGCTCTGCCGATCATCGAAACCCAGGCGGGTGATGTTTCCGCATACATTCCGACCAACGTGATATCCATTACGGATGGACAGATTTATCTGGAAACCGATCTGTTTTATTCCGGAGTACGCCCTGCGATCAATGTTGGGCTTTCGGTATCCCGGGTTGGCGGCGCGGCCCAAATTAAGGGAATGAAACAAGTTGCGGGGAGCTTGCGTCTGGACCTTGCGCAATACCGCGAAATGGCGGCTTTCGCGCAGTTCGGCAGTGACCTGGATGCGGCGACCCAGGCCCAACTCCATCGTGGCGAACGCTTGGTGGAACTTCTCAAGCAGGGTCAGTACAAACCTTTGAGCGTGGTTCAGCAGATCATTTCTCTCTTCGCTGGTGTGCGGGGTCTGGTGGACGATATCCCTGTCGCCGATATCCAAAAATTTGAAAGCGGTCTACTCAATTTTATGGAAGACAAACACCAGGCATTGATTGATAAAATTGCAGAAGCCAAGAAACTCGATGACGACAGCGAAAGCCAGTTGACAGCCGCTATCGAAGAATTTAGAGGCCTTTTCAAAAACTAACTCATGCCTAATTTAAAAGATATTAAAAGACGCATCCAAAGCGTAAAAAATACGCAACAGATTACCAAGGCCATGAAGCTGGTTGCGGCGTCGAAACTGCGCAAGGCCCAGCAAGCGATTCAGCAGGCGCGGCCTTATGCGATCAAGATGATGGATGTTCTCCACCATTTGGCGGCACGGTGCAATAATGACTTGCATCCCTTGCTGGATGTGCGGGAAGGGCAACGGCATTTACTTCTGATCATCACTTCGGACAAAGGCCTGTGTGGCGGTTTCAACTCTAATATCATCCGTAAAACGGCCCAATACCTTAAAGACAATACGCAGAATGAAAACTCCCTGATCATTGCCGGTAAAAAAGGCAATGATGTGTTCCGCAATCGCCCAGTGACTATTACGCAGGATATCATTGGCTGGACGAAAGATTTTGATTACCTGAAAGCGCAGGCCATTGGTGAGAACCTTGCCGCTTTGTTTACCGAGAAAAAGATCGACAGGGTTTTTATTGTTTACAACGAATTCAAGTCGGTGATGCAGCAGGAAGTCGTTGTTGAGCAGTTGCTCCCGGTGGTTCCTGAAAAATCGACGCATAAAGACAACATGTTTGTCGTGGATTATATCTACGAGCCTGATGAAGAAACAATTCTGGATAAACTGCTTAAGCGTTATATGACGGTTGAGGTGTATCGTGCCTTTTTGGAGTCCAGCGCCAGTGAGCATGGCGCCCGGATGACGGCAATGGATAGTGCTACCCGCAATGCCGGTGAAATGATCGGTGACTTGACGTTGACTTATAATCAAGCCCGACAGGCTTATATCACCAAAGAATTGATAGAAATCGTAAATGGCGCCGAAGCCCTCAAGGGTTGATGGCGTGAAAGATACTGAAATTAGTGGAGGGGAATGAATGAATAAGGGAAAAATTATCCAAGTCATGGGTCCCGTTGTAGACGTGAATTTTGAAGACGGTGATCTACCGGCCCTGTATAACGCGATCAACATTGAGCGCACTGGGGAAAGTGGGGAAACTGAAACCCTGGTTTGCGAAGTGGCGTTACATCTTGGCGACAATTCGGTCCGTACCGTGGCCATGCACTCGACAGATGGATTGGTTCGAGGAATGGAAGCCGTTGATACAGGTGCTCCTATTACCGTACCTGTTGGGGAAGAAGTGCTCGGTCGAATTCTTAATGTTGTGGGCGACCCGGTTGACAAAAAACCTCCGGTTGAGTCCAAGGCCCGGTGGAGTATTCACCGTGACGCTCCCGCATTTGATGAGCAGGATACCAAAATGGAAATGCTCGAAACTGGCATCAAGGTCATTGACTTGCTTGAGCCTTATCTCAAGGGTGGAAAGACCGGCCTGTTTGGCGGCGCGGGTGTAGGCAAGACCGTTTTGATCATGGAATTGATTCGTAATATCGGCGCGGAACACGGGGGCTTTTCGGTGTTCGCAGGAGTGGGTGAGCGAACTCGTGAAGGAAATGACCTCTATAACGAAATGGTGGAGTCCAAGGTTATCGACAAGACGGCTCTGATCTACGGGCAAATGACAGAACCTCCTGGCGCGCGCATGCGCGTTGGCCTCACTGGCCTCACTTGTGCGGAATATTTCCGCGATGAGGGCGGCAAAGACGTTCTGCTTTTCATCGATAATGTTTTCCGTTTTTCACAAGCGGGCTCCGAAGTGTCAGCACTTCTTGGACGTATTCCGTCTGCGGTAGGTTATCAGCCAACACTGGCAACAGAAATGGGTAATATGCAGGAGCGCATCACCTCTACCAAAAAAGGTTCGATCACATCGGTTCAGGCGATTTATGTTCCCGCCGATGACTTGACGGACCCGGCTCCGGCAACTACTTTCTCGCATCTGGATGCCACCACTGTATTAAACCGGCGTATATCTGAACTGGGTATTTATCCGGCGGTGGATCCGTTGGATTCCACTTCACGAATTCTCGACCCGGAAGTTCTGGGCGATGAACACTACAATACTGCCCGCGGGGTTCAGCAGGTTTTGCAGCGCTATAAAGATCTGCAGGACATCATTGCTATTCTGGGTATGGATGAGCTCTCAGAAGAGGATAAACAGGCGGTTTCCCGTGCCCGGAAGATTCAAAAATATCTCTCACAACCGTTCTTTGTGGCGGAAGTTTTTACCGGTTCACCGGGTAAATATATCAAAGTACAGGATACCGTTGAAGGATTCAAAGCCATTCTCGAAGGACGTGGTGATGAAATCTCTGAGCAGGCATTCTATATGGTTGGAACCTTTGATGATGTTCTGGCAAAACAAAAAGAACTGGAAAAGAAATCAGCATGAGCGAAAAACTGATCCTCAGTATTGTAACGCCCGAAAAACTACTGGTCTCTGAAGAGGTCGATCAGGTCAACGTACCCGGTTCCGAGGGCGATATGGCTATTCTTTATGACCACACCCCGATTCTTACCAACCTTCGTTCCGGACAATTGTCCTATGAGAAAGAGGGCGAGACCATTGCCCTGGTCGTTAGTGGCGGATATCTGGAAGTGACGGATAACCGTGTAATAATATTAGCTGAGGCCGGAGAGTTCCTGCATGAGATTGACCGCGAACGGGCCGAGCGTGCCCAGGCCAAAGCGGAAGAACTGCTGGGCAAAGCCGACCTTTCTGAAGAAGAATTCACCGAAACGCAGAAAAAACTTTTCCGCGCCATCGCCCGGCTCGAAAACACCGAAAATAACTAACCCAATTCGTTTCCGCCGAAACTCGTCCAGAATTTCCCTCCTGTCAAATCCGTATTCCAAAAGATTAAAAGTGATACACTGCTGGGTAGCACACTAAAATAATCCTACAGGAGGGTTTTCATGATTTGGAATAATAAAAATTGGATCGTACAGTTTTTTACGGCATTGATTTGCCTCATGCTTATATTCTCAGTTGCGGAAGCAGGAAACAATCGTGATGCAAATGGCCGAATTAAAGTTTTGTATCACATTGATGGCTCGGATGTCGGGGTTGCCAAATACGCCATGGCTTTGATCAATAAACATATGGAAGCAGAAGGTGGACCGGATAAAATCGACATCAAAGTGGTGGTGCACGGTCCGGCCCTGAAACTCTTTATTAAAGAAACTGTAGATCCTAGTTTGAAAAAGAAGCTCGCCATGATTATTGCCAAGGGAGTGCAACCAGAAATGTGCCAGGTTTCGATGAAGTTGTTTGGCAAACCTCTGGATACTTTGGAGCCGGGTTTTATCCCGACTGAACATCCTGTAGCGGTCAAACGCATTGCCGATTTGCAGGAACAAGGTTATCTGTATATAAAACCTTAGATTAATATCCTACAGATATTCCTTCAAATACTGTCCGGTGTAAGAGGCTTTAACTTTTGCGATCTTTTCCGGCGGACCTTCGGCCAGCACCTGGCCTCCACCGTCACCGCCTTCTGGTCCCAAGTCGATGATATGATCGGCGGTTTTGATCACATCCATATTATGTTCGATGATGATCACCGTATTGCCTGTATCCACCAGTTTGTCGAGAACTCTCAACAGGTTCTCGATATCGGCAAAATGCAGTCCGGTGGTCGGCTCATCCAGAATGTAAAGTGTTCTGCCGGTACTGCGTTTGCTCAACTCTTTCGATAATTTGACCCTCTGCGCTTCCCCGCCGGATAAAGTGGTGGCCTGCTGGCCCAACCTTATATAGTCCAACCCGACATCGGTGATGGTTTGCAGTTTGGTTTTAATGGCAGGAATATTGGTGAAAAATTCCTTGGCTTCTTCCGCTGTCATATTCAATATGTCGGCGATATTTTTTCCTTTATAAAGAATTTCCAGCGTTTCGCGGTTGAATCGTTTTCCCTGGCAAACTTCGCAGGTAACGAATACGTCCGGTAAAAAATGCATTTCGATCTTGATAACTCCGTCTCCCTGACAGGCTTCGCACCTTCCCCCTTTAACATTAAAGCTGAACCGTCCCGGTTTGTAACCGCGGGCACGGGATTCGGGAACCTGGCTGAATAATTCCCGGACAAGGGTGAACACGCCAGTATAGGTAGCGGGGTTAGATCGGGGTGTCCTGCCTATCGGCGACTGGTCGATATCAATGACTTTATCGAGCCATTGCAGGCCCTGAATTTTTTTAAACTCGCCGGGTTTATCCATCGAGTTCCAAAAATGCCGGGCCAGAGCCTTGTATAAAATATCTATCGTGAGCGTACTCTTACCGGAACCGGACACGCCGGTCACGCAGACAAAACAGCCGAGAGGAATTTTTACGGTTATTCCTTTCAGGTTATTTTCTTTGGCTCCATGAATCTCAATTGTTTTCCCATTGCCTTTGCGCCGGGTTTTGGGAAGCGGGATCTGCTTTTTACCGGAAAGGTATTGTCCCGTCAGAGAATCTTTGCATTTAAGCAGGGCTTTAGGGGCTCCTGCAAAAATGGTTTCACCGCCATGAACTCCTGCGCCGGGGCCAAGGTCCACAACATAGTCGGCTGAGCGGATGGTGGCTTCGTCGTGCTCGACCACGATGACGGTGTTGCCCAAGTCACGCAGGCGGAAGAGGGTGTTGAGCAGGCGGTCGTTGTCCCTTTGATGCAACCCGATACTGGGTTCATCAAGAACGTAGAGGACTCCCATCAGGCTGGAGCCGATCTGGGTAGCGAGGCGGATGCGCTGGCTTTCCCCCCCTGACAGGGTTGCTGAGGAACGATCGAGAGAAAGGTATTCCAATCCGACATTGGTGAGAAACCCAAGTCGCTCTTTAATTTCCTTGACGATTCTTCGGGCGATATTGTGTTCCTGTCGTGTCAGTGTAAGCTTCTGGAAATATTGATAGGCCTGGCCGATGGAAAATGCCGTGAGGTCTACGATATTCAGGTCGGCAATTTTTACTGAGACGGCTTCTTTGCGCAACCGGTCGCCGCCGCAAGCCTGACAGGAAAGGGGACGCATGTATCGTGTAATTTCTTCCCGTGTGGAGGTGGAGTCGGTCTCTCTATAACGCCGCTGTAGATCAGGAATTATGCCATCGAAGGTATCAGTATAGAATTGTTTTCTCCCATCTTTTTCAAAATAATATTTTATGGGTTCGTCACCGGAACCGAATAACAGGATATCGCGAATCTTTTTAGGTAATTTTTGAAACGGGGTGTTGAGCTTGAACTTGAAATGGCTGGAGATGGTATCCAGCATCTGGTGGAAATAGATGGAACTGCGTTTTTCCCAGGGCTTCAAAGCCCCATCGCGGATGGAAATCCGGGGATCCGGAACGACCAATTCCGGGTCGATCACCATTTTGATTCCCAGTCCATCACATTGGGCGCATGCTCCTTGCGGATTGTTGAAGGAGAACAGACGCGGTTCCAGTTCCGGATAACTGATGTTGCAATAACTGCAGGCGAATTTTTCACTGAACAACAATTCTTGGGATTTTTCTTTGTCCTCAAGAATGGCAACGACCAGAGAACCTTCTCCATGGTTGAGGGCGGTTTCTACCGAGTCGGCTAGTCGTTTGCCCATGTTTTCCTTGATAATCAGCCGGTCTACCACCACTTCCAAAGTATGTTTGAATTTTTTGTTGAGAGCGATTTCTTCATCGAGGGAGCGCACTTCACCGTTTATGCGAGCGCGGACGAATCCCTTGCGCTTCATATCCAGAATTTCCTTTTTGAATTCTCCCTTCCTGTCACGGGCTATAGGGGAAAGGATCATCACTTTCTTTCCAATGGGGATAGCCTGGACCTGGTCAACGATATGCTGCACGGTCTGCGAGGTAATTTGCCGCCCGCAACCATAACAGAAAACCTTGCCGATTCTGGCGTAGAGCAGGCGCAAATAGTCATAAATTTCTGTTACCGTGCCAACGGTGGAACGAGGGTTTCTGCTGGAAGTCTTCTGCTCAATCGAGATGGCCGGGGAGAGTCCGTCGATGGAGTCCACATCGGGTTTTTCCATCAATTCCAGAAACTGCCGCGCGTAAGCGGAAAGGGATTCCACATATCGGCGCTGGCCCTCGGCGTAAATGGTGTCGAAAGCGAGAGAAGATTTTCCCGAACCGCTCAAACCTGTTATCACCACCAGTTTTTCCCGTGGCAGAGTGAGGCTGAGGTTTTTAAGGTTGTGTTCTCTTGCACCTTTTATGGTGATGTGGTCTACAGCCATGTTGATTCAGGAGGATTGTTATTTATTGAACAGGTCGTGCCATTTTTTATCGACCTGCGTTTTAATTTCCGCAGTCATTTCAATTTCCTCCGGCCAGCTTTGTTGATAGCCTTCTTCGGGAAATTTTTGCGTTACATCAATTCCCAAACGTCCTGCATCAAAATAAAAGTCCCGCTTCGGGTCGAGGTTGTTGAAAAACTTCCACATCACTGTAGAGATGTTTTCAATATCCACATGGCCTTCCAGCACGATAATAATTTCTATCGCAGAAAATTCAGCATGATCCAAAAACGACTGGATGAATTGTTTTCCCTGATGCGGGCCGGTTTTATTAAGGGCCACGAGCAGGACAGAGCGCTTGGCTTGCAGTTCCAAAACCTTGCAGTTTTGCACTTCTTTAAATATTGCCATCACTTTTTCCGCTGAGGGAAGCTCGGAGCTATTGGCGGAGACAGGCGCTTCTTTTTTATAGCCCGGCTCTCCTTCTATTTTTGTGCTGAGGTCGATGCCCAGTTTCGAGCCGTGTAGCCTTTGGTCGGAAGCGTGGTTGAGAACATCGAGAACCCCTTCGGAGAAAAACAGGTCGGTTGTAAAATCCACTTTATTGAGTAAAAGTTTTGCTACTTCTTTATAGTCATGAACATTGACTTCGGCATCAACGGTGACGATTGTTTTAACAAAGCTCATTTGACCGAGCCCCCAAAACGCGTTCATCAGTCTTCTCGACTGCATAGGGTAATGTTTGTCGAGAGAAACGATGACGCAATTGTGAAAGATCCCCTCCACCGGCATATCCATGTCGACGATTTCCGGGAGTTGGGTTCTGAGCAGGGGTAGAAAGATGCGCTCGGTCGCCCTGCCCAGGTAAAAATCTTCCTGCGGTGGTTTGCCGACGATGGTAGTCAGATAAACAGGGTTCTTGCGGTGGGTGATGGCGGTGATATGAAAGATCGGATAATCCCCGTCCTGCGAGTAATAACCGGTGTGGTCGCCAAAAGGTCCTTCCAGCCGCATTTCAGCCGGGTCGATATAGCCTTCCAAAACAATTTCTGCATTTGCCGGAACCTCCAGGTCCACCGTCTTGCATTTGACCAGTGGTACGCTTGCCTTACGGATAAAACCAGCGAGAAGAAACTCATCAATGCCATAGGGCAGGGGAGCGGAGGCGGAATAACAGGATGCAGGGTCGGCGCCGAGCGCGACTGCCACTTCCATCACCTTATTCTGTTTGCGGTATTCATGGAAAAAATGCGCTCCGTCTTTATGGATATGCCAGTGCATGCCTGTAGTTTTTTTGTCGTACACTTGCATGCGGTAGAGTCCTACATTCCTGATTTTTTTATCCACACTGCGATTGATCACGATGGGGAAGGTGATGAATCGTCCCGCGTCTTGAGGCCAGCATTGCAGGATCGGGATCGTTCCCAGATCAATATCATCGTTTAGATGGACGACCTCCTGGCAAGGAGGGTGGGCGGGTTGCACGAGCTTGGCTGGAAACTGTGCCGCCTGCAAAAGCATGGGCAGAAGCTTTGCCTTGTCCAGCAGGGTAGTGGGAGGAGGAATTTTAATATAGCTTTCTATGCGTTTGGCAATGTCTTCAATATTATGGACACCCAGTGCCAGATTCATTCGTTTTGTACTGCCAAAAGCGTTGATCAGCACTGACATGGAACTGCCTTCAACATTTTCGAATAGAAGGGCTTTGCCGCCTCCGGGTTTTTTGGATACCCGGTCGGTGATTTCCGCGATTTCAAGAATGGGCGAAACGGATTCATTTATCCGCAGGAGCTCTCCATCAATTTCCAGCCGCTCTATGAATTCTATTAAAGAGGGGTATTTCATTAAAATCCCGGTGAAGATGAAAGACCTTCCATTATATCGCAGCCTGTGGCGAAACCTGCGAATTTTTCTTAAAGGAAATATGATGGGTTTCCCTGCACATTGTCCGGTGGTAAGATGCTGGCATGTTGCGATTTATCATCAGGCGGGTTTTATTGGGAATACCAGTTCTGGTCACGGTTGCGACGATCACCTTTTTTATCATGCACGTAGTTCCCGGGGGACCGTTCGATACAGAAAAAATCCTTCCACCAGAAATCATCGCCAATATCGAGGCTAAATATCATCTCGATAAACCCCTTCCCCTGCAATATCTTCTGTACATGAAACAATTGGCCCAAGGCGATCTGGGGCCGTCTTACAAATATTTAGGGCGGGATGTTTCGGATATTATCCGCGATACGTTTCCCGTTTCTTTTACATTGGGGCTCTTTGCGGTTCTGGTTGTTTTAGGGTTAGGAATTCCTGCCGGGATGATCTCGGCATACTGGAAAAATTCATTGCTGGATCGGTCTGTCCTTCTTTTGGCGGCGATGGGAATTTCGGTGCCTAGTTTTGTGTTGGGGGCGATATCCGTATGGATCTTCTCGCATCATTGGCACTTGCTTCCTCCTGCTTTGTGGGAAGGGCCCCGTTATATGATTTTGCCTGCGTTCGCGCTGGGTGCAGGTTTTGCCGGGTATGTCGCCCGACTGACACGAACCACGATGCTGGATGTTTTAGCTACAGATTATATCCGAACCGCACGGGCCAAAGGGCTGACGGAACCGGTGATATTGTTCAAACATGTTTTGAAAAACTCAATGTATCCCGTTGTTTCGGTGATGGGTCCCCTGACAGCCGGACTGGTCACCGGTTCTTTCGTTATTGAGTATATCTTTTCGATTCCTGGCATGGGACGGTTTTTCATCACTGCTGTGACAAATCGGGATTATCCTTTGATAATGGGAGTGACGCTGGTTTATGCAGTGCTGATTGTGGTCGCGAATATGGTTGTGGATATGGTTTACGGCTGGCTGGACCCGAGAGTGACTTTGCAATGATGAATCAATTATCCCTTGCCGCCAAATTGAGTGCCGTTTTTCTCCTGCTTATTTCAGGGGTAGCGGTGTTGGCTCCATGGGTGGCTCCTTATTCTTACGCAACACAGGATACGCTAAGCACTTTGGCTTTCCCCAGTCTGGAACATTGGATGGGCACCGACCGTTTGGGTCGCGATCTTCTTTCGCGCATGATTTATGGTGCCCGGGTATCATTATTTATTGGTGTGTTCACGACCTTGTTTGCCTTGGTGATCGGAACGGTTTATGGAGCTATTTCGGCTTATGCCGGCGGCAGGACCGATAACCTGATGATGCGATTGGTAGATGTGGTTTTTGCGTTGCCAGACCTGTTGATGATCATTCTCATCACCGTGTTGATGGGGCGAGGGGTGACGGGGGTTTTTATTGCCTTGACACTGGTAAGCTGGGTCACGGTTGCAAGACTGGTGCGCGGAGAAGTCCTGCGGATGAAAGAGTTTCCTTATGTGCAAGCGGCCCGTGCTCTGGGAGCGAGCCCCACAAGGATTCTGCTGCGGGAAATTTTCCCTAATATCCTGAGTATCCTGGTGGTGACCCTAAGTTTTCGTGTGCCCGTGGCGATTTTAGCCGAATCGACATTGAGTTTTATCGGGTTGGGAATCGCCCCTCCATTTAGCAGTTGGGGGAGCCTGGCCAACGATGGTTGGACGGCGATCAAGTTTTACCCGCATCTTATTTTGTTTCCCTCGTTGGTAATATTTTTAACCATACTTGCATTCAATTTTTTGGGAGATGGCTTACGGGAGGTTTTCGATCCTCGGTCCTCGAACTTCAAAGGGCAGGGTGCCCAAACAGGGTAGCAAATTAACAGTAACCTATTGAATATTAAAAGG
>Ga0114993_10001173_pt1 | contig 30087 bp, 27 predicted proteins | sample ArcticOcean_MG_C_FD_87042 | JGI IMG/M metagenome (GOLD analysis project Ga0114993, IMG submission 87042) | Marine microbial communities from western Arctic Ocean - ArcticOcean_MG_CB2_150 | ecosystem: Environmental > Aquatic > Marine > Oceanic | place: Arctic Ocean: Canada Basin | collected...
AAAAAAATAGAAATTATTAATTTACATATTTTCATTTGTATATTTTTTACTGCTCAGCTGATTCAGGTCCTGACTTAGATCCCTTTCTTGATCCAAGTCTAGCTCTTAAAATAATCTCATGTGTTTTTTTACCAATTTCAGAAAGTCTACTAGCGGTTGGACTCTCATAAGCATATCCAATATCAAACCCCTGATAGATCTCAGTTAAAAATAGCATCACAGAAAAAGCAGCCTTAGTTCTTATAGAGAGTCCCAAATCATATTTGTTTTGATAACTAACAAAACTTGTAATGTCTGCACTTAAAGGTAATCCTTTTACTTTTCTTAGCATCAAACTGGGTTTAACACTAAAATCTTCATTAATAGCAAACTCAGAGCCTCCCCCTAAATAAGTGTGAACTCTATCTTTTGCAGTAACAGCCAAATCATCCTTTCTATCGCTATTAAAGAGTCTAGGTATAGAAAAACTAAGCCAATAATTATCCCTTTTAGCATAAGCACCGATACCAATGTTTGGATTAAAACTCGAAATTGAAATTTGACTTGGGTCGGGTAGACTAGAGTATGTAGTTAAACCGATAGGATCAGCATTATAAAAATTACCACCTGCTTTTAATCCAAGATATAGTGTTGTTTTTTCTTCTACTTGTAGTTTATATGAAAAATCAATGTAGGCAAAGGTCTGCTTTTCAATAAATACTTTATCAGAAACTATAGAAATACCCAAACCAACATTATTTCCCATAGGTCTTGAATAAGATAAAGCAAGAGTTCTAGGGGCCCCCTCTAGTCCAACCCATTGATTTCTATCTAGTATTGTAATCACATCACCTTGTTCTGTGCCTGCGAATGCTGGATTAATAACATTCATATTGTACTGATAAAATGTGTAGTATGATTCTTGCTGGGACGCAAGACTAAAACAGGATAAAATCAATATATATTTAAAAATTTTTTTTATAATAATTTATTTTAATTTATAATTAAACTGAAATTACGGTGGTACTTAAATCTTCCGAAATTTCGATTAAATAAAGAATTCTTTTTAACCTTAGAAATTTGATTTATTTTATTGTAAAACTCCTTTGATCTATCAAAGTATTCATTAGCTTTAAATAATTCATTCTTATCAAAAAGATATAAATTTACAAGTTGAGCATAGGCATACATTTCTCCATCTTGATCTTTTATTTTTTTTCTACTTTCAAGAACCTTCAAGTAAAGCTCTTTTGCTAATTCAAAATCATACTGCTTTGCAGCAAATAGTCCAAGGTTTCCATATACAGTATTTAAACCAAACTCTCTGTTTTTCGAGTTTTCATATAAAAGAAAATTTTTCTCTGCTTCTAATGATTTTAGTTTTGCATTTTCAAGATCACCTGTAGCATAGTAAAGCTTACTTATATTAAGTAAAACCCATGGAGGACTTTTTTGATTTTTTTCAATCAATTCGGATTTAGGGATAAGTTTAAAAGTGCTAAGTGCTTCTGATAAATAAACTAGTGCTTCTGCATACAATGATTGAGATGTTAAGACTTGTCCAATTAAGTTATAAGTAGAAACTAATTCAATTTCTGGTTTTTTTAAGTTTACAACTTTAAGAACCTCAAATCCAAAATCAAGAGCTTTATTGGGGTTTATTTGTAAATACTTTTTTATTGAGTCATTTAACGATCTATGATCATTAGCTATATGTTGGTTTCCAACAAACAAAATATTTAAAAAGAAAACCAATGAATAAATCAAAGTATATTTATTTAAAAGGTGAAAAAATTAATTATACTTGATAGGTTCAGTGTCAAATTAATTCCTGAGTTTTTCTTTTATTTTTTCTTTTAAAAAAACGCTCCCTTTCTATTAAAAATTCTTCTCTTGAATATGTTTTACCATTACAATATATTGATTTGATACGCTCAGGAAAGTCATTGTAAAATAAATATTCGCCTATCATTGATATAAAATTTATAATAAATTTGTTAATTTGAATTCAATATAGTGAATTTATAACTACTTCATTAATACTACATTATATTTTTTTGTGAAAAATAAAAAAACTGGAAAATCAATCAGTCTTCTAAATTAGAAGAAATTATTCACATAATGTTAACCAATTTTACTGGACCAAAGAAGACAAATGGAGCTTAATGCTTTTATAAATCAAGTGTGATTTGAGAATCTTCATTACTTAGGTGAATTTCTTCATTAACCTCAATTTCTTCAGCCTGAATTTCAGGATCTTCAATTGAAAAAGGAAGGCTTTCTTTTAAAGTTATATTCTTAATTTTTTTATCTGTAAGTTGATTACCAATAGCTTTAATACCCTTTACACTTATAAATTCCTCAGCATTTATAAGAATTGGTTTTGGAGCTTCTTCTCCTCTTTTTTGTTTAGAAAAATGAATTTCTAGAACAGGTCTTCCCTCAGTGGTAACATATAAAAGTTCTGTTTTTTCTTTTATAAACAAATCTTCTTTATTTTCATTTTCAATTAAAAACCTCTTTAAAAAAGATCTCTTTTTCTGAGGATCATAATATACTGCAGTAATTGGCTTTATAGGGATCCACTTCTCTAACACCACTTGATCCTTATCAAAATGAAGTGTTAATTCAGGAGTCATCACTTTTGCTGTAGCATTTCCGGTAACCTCAAGTAACTTATCTCCACCCTTAAAAGCCCCCAAAAGCTTTCCACGACTATCAGTGTTTAATCTTTGAACGGTTGTATCTATCCATATATCTCTTGGCTTTAAAGTGGACTTTCCTTTTTCTTTAAGTTCTACACCATTTTTTCGTATGGTATACTTTGTTACAATGTTACCCTTAGAATTTCTGCCTTTAATTAAATAATCAGCAAAGTCTAGGTCCCATTTCAATTTTTTGATACTTCCTGTGTTTCTGAGGTTTATTGTGACTATCTCAGCCTCACCATTGGGATTTGCAGAAAAATAAACTAATTCAGAATTTGACTTTCCTTGGGTTAGATTGTATGATTTATCTCTTGTAACTCCACTAACAGGAAACCTTTTAACAAAGTAAGTTCCTGGTTTACCATCTCGATAAATCATATTATAAATAGTTCTCGAATCTTTTCGCTTGAAAACAGCAATATGAATAATGTTTTTTTCAATGAAGACCTTGCTGTCGACTTTAACGACTTGCATTAAGCCTGATTGAGTAAAAACAATGATATCATCAATATCAGAACATTCGCAAACAAATTCATCCTTTCTAAGACCAGTTCCAATGAAACCTTCTTCTTTGTTCACATATAGTTTTTGATTTCTTACCACGACTTTTTTAGCATCTACATCATCAAAAGTTGTAATCTCAGTCTTTCTTTGTTTATCCTTTCCATATGTCTTTAAAAGATGATTAAAATAGCGAACAGTATAGTCAATTAGATGATTTAAGTTATTTTTAACCTCACTTATATCACCTTCTAAAGCATCAATTTTCTGTTGAGCTTTATCTATATCAAACTTCGAGATTCTTTTAATGCGTATTTCTGTAAGCTTCACTATATCTTCTTCTATAACTGGTCTTTTTAAAATTCCAATGAGTGGTTTTAATCCTTTGTCAATAGCGTTAATGACAGCGTCCCAGGTCTCAACCTCTTCAATATCACGATAAATTCTATTTTCAATAAAAATTCTTTCCAGTGATGCAGAATGCCATTGATTTTCCAATTCTCTTAATTGAACTTCAAGTTCTTTTTTAAGTAATTCAACAGTATTATCAGTTGAAATTCTTAACATTTCTGAGATACCAATAAAAGATGGTTTATTGTCAATAATAACACAGCTAAGAGGAGAAATTGATGATTCGCAGTCGGTAAAAGCATACAATGCATCAATTGTTTTGTCTGGAGAAATACCTGGAGGAAGGTATATTAGTATCTCAACATTTTCAGCAGTATTGTCTTCAATTTTTTTAATTTTTATCTTTCCTTTATCATTAGCTTTCAATATGTTATCAATCAATGATGAAGTGTTAGTTGAATATGGGATTTGATCGATTACTAAAGTATTTTTATCACGTTGAGCAATAGATGCTCGTACACGAATTTTACCTCCACGCAAACCATCATTATAATTCTCAACATCAATAGACCCTCCTGTTTGAAAATCTGGATATATTTTAAAAGACTTTCCTTTTAAATAACTTATTGAAGCTTTAATAAGCTCATTAAAATTGTGAGGTAATATTTTTGTTGACAACCCAACTGCAATACCCTCAGCTCCCTGAACTAAAAGCATTGGAAACTTAACCGGGAGATTAACTGGCTCCTTTTTTCTTCCATCATAAGAAAGCTGCCAATCTGTTACTTTAGGACTAAAAACGACCTCCAAAGCAAACTTTGATAATCTTGCCTCTATATACCTTGAAGCTGCAGCCCTATCACCAGTCAAGATGTTACCCCAGTTCCCTTGCATATCAATTAAGAGCTCCTTTTGACCAATCTGAACCATAGCATCAGATATACTAGCATCTCCATGAGGATGATACTGCATGGTATGACCAACAACATTAGCTACTTTGTTATACCTCCCATCATCAAGATCTTTCATAGAATGAAGAATTCTTCTCTGAACAGGTTTAAAACCATCGTTTATTGCAGGTACTGCTCTTTCAAGAATAACGTATGAAGCGTAATCCAAAAACCAATCCTTATACATACCTGTAATCTTAACAAGCGTATCAGAGTTGTTTTGTTTCTCTAAAAAGCTATTCTCTTCTTCAATCATTGTACAGGATCTAATTCAACTTTCAGGTTTTCAATGATAAATTTTTGCCTTTCTTGAGTATTCTTTCCCATGTAAAACCCAAGTAATTCTTCACTAGTTACTGATCTATCAAGCATTACAGGGTCTAGACGTATATCTTCCCCTATGAAAAACTTGAACTCATCAGGAGATATTTCACCAAGACCTTTAAATCTAGTTATTTCAGGCTGACCACCTAATTTTTCTATAGCTTTAATCCTTTCTTTTTCAGTATAACAATAAAATGTCTCTTTTTTGTTCCTAACCCTAAATAATGGTGTTTGTAAAATATATAAATGCCCTTCTTTTATAAGCTCAGGGAAAAACTGTAAAAAAAATGTTATTAAAAGAAGCCTAATATGCATTCCATCAACATCAGCATCAGTAGCAATTACTATATTGTTATAACGAAGATCTTCCATGCTTTCTTCTATATTAAGAGCTGCTTGCAAAAGATTAAATTCCTCATTTTGATAAACTATTTTCTTTGTCATGCCAAATGTATTTAGAGGTTTCCCTCTAAGACTGAACACTGCCTGAGTGTTCACGTCTCTTGATTTGGTAATGGATCCACTAGCAGAATCCCCTTCAGTAATAAAAACCGTAGACTCTAAGCGACGATCTTTTTTTAAATCTCCTAGATGAACCCTACAATCTCTAAGCTTTTTATTGTGTAGGCTTGCTTTTTTAGCACTTTCTCTTGCTAATTTCCTAATACCCGACAACTCCTTTCGCTCTCTTTCAGCTTGCATTATTTTACGCTGTAAAGACTCAGCAGCGTTAGGGTTTTTATGCAAATAATTATCTAGCTGAGTAGTTAAAAAATCATTTATATAACTTCTAATTGTTGGAAAACCACCTCCCATTTCTGTAGAACCTAATTTTGTTTTCGTTTGAGACTCAAAAACAGGCTCCATCACTTTTATACTTATAGCAGATATGATTGATTTTCTAATATCGGATGCGTCATAGCTTTTTCCGAAAAACTCTCTAACAGTTTTCACAATAACTTCTCTAAATGCAGACTGATGAGCCCCCCCCTGGGTTGTGTTTTGACCATTAACAAATGAATGATACTCTTCGCTATACTGAGTTTTACTATGCGTAATAGCTACCTCTATATCTTCTCCTTTAAGGTGAATAATGGGATATAATAAATCTGACTCATTAGACCGATCTTCTAAAAGATCTTTTAATCCGTTTTCTGAGTAAAACTTTTCACCATTTAGCATGATAGTTAAACCTGGATTTAAATAAACATAGTTCCTGAGCATTTTTTCAACGTACTCAATACGGTACTTATAATGTTTAAATATTGTTGAATCTGGAATAAACTCAACCAAAGTTCCCTTTCTCTTACTGCTAGGGGCCTCAATTGGGTCATCAACTAACTCGCCTTGCTTAAAAAAAGCTGATTTAATATTATTATCTCTATGAGAAGATACCTTAAAGTGGGATGATAATGCATTCACTGCTTTAGTACCTACACCATTAAGCCCAACTGATTTTTTAAAAGCTCTAGAGTCATATTTCCCTCCTGTATTCATTTTACTTACCACATCAACTACTTTCCCTAAAGGAATACCTCTTCCATAATCACGTACTTTTACCTTATTATCTTCAATTGATATTTCAATAGTCTTTCCTGCCCCCATAACATATTCATCAATACTATTATCAAGAACTTCTTTTAATAATACATATATCCCGTCATCAGAAGATGAACCGTCTCCTAGCTTTCCAATATACATACCCGGACGTATACGAATATGCTCTTTCCAGTCAAGAGATCGAATATTTTCTTCTGTATATTGTGATTTATTATCCATATGTAAGGGGGTAAAGATAACCGTTCAACAGCCAATTTCATTGGTTTGTTAATTAAAAAGTATTAACAATTAAAAAGCTTGTTTTGTTAAAAAATTTAAAAAACTCCATTCATATTATGTAAACAAGCTAGAACTAAACATTAAAACGGAAATGCAATACATCACCGTCTTTAAGAATATAATCCTTTCCTTCTACCCTTATTTTTCCAGCTTCTTTTACCTTTAATTCACTCCTGTAATAAACTAAATCATCAATTGATATAACTTCTGCACGAATAAACCCTTTTTCAAAATCAGTATGAATAACCCCTGCTGCTTGTGGAGCAGAAGCTCCAATAGGAATTGTCCAAGCTCTAACCTCTTTCTCTCCAGCAGTAAAATATGTCTGCAGATTTAAAAGACCATATGTAGACCTAATTAATTTTGATGATCCAGGCTCTTTTAGGCCAATATCATTTAAAAACATTTCACGTTCTTCAAAAGAATTTAATTCATTTATATCCGCCTCTATAGATACTGCAAGAAATACTATTTCTGCATTTTCATCAGAAATAGAACCCTTTACTTTATCTACATAAGAATTTCCATTTACTGCATCAGACTCAGAAACATTACAAACGTACAAAACTGGTTTATCGGTAATTAACTGTAAAGGTTTAATGAATAAATTTCTTTCTTCTTCAGTAAAATCAAGCCCCCTAACATTTAATGACTTTTCTAGACTCTCTTTTAAACTTTCAAGAACTCCAAGTTCTTTTTGAGCTTCTTTATTTCCAGTTCTAGCTGATCTTGATACTTTTTCTGTTTTTTTTTGAACAGTCTCTAAATCCTTTAACTGTAACTCAATATCAATTGTTTCTTTATCTCTTATAGGGTCTACAGAGCCATCAACATGAACTATGTTGTCATCATCAAAACAACGGATCACATGAAGAATAGCATCGGTTTCACGAATATTTCCTAAAAATTGATTACCTAACCCCTCCCCTTTACTGGCTCCTTTAACCAAGCCTGCAATATCAACAATTTCAACTGTTGCAGGAATAATACACTGCGGATTTACTATATCTGAAAGCTGTGAGAGCCTTTTGTCAGGCACATTAACTATTCCTATATTAGGCTCTATTGTGCAAAATGGAAAATTAGCACTTTGTGCTTTTGCGTTAGATAAACAATTAAAAAGTGTGGACTTTCCTACATTAGGCAGCCCTACGATTCCTGCTTTCATAATTTATTCTTGATGTAAAAATCTTTGTTTTGCTAAAAGCTCGATTTCTGACTCAACTATATCCTCATTTGGAACGCAACAGTCTACTGGACAAACTGCGGCACACTGAGGCTCATCATGAAACCCTTTACATTCAGTACATTTATCTGGCACTATGTAATAAAATTCATTTGATATTGGTTCTTGAACTATTTCAGAGTCAGAAGCATTTCCATTTGGTAAAACAAAGGAGCCTTCAAGGGCAGTGCCATCTTTGAACCTCCATTCATCTGCTCCTTCATATATGGCAGTGTTTGGACATTCAGGCTCACATGCCCCGCAATTAATACAATCATCTGTAATAATAATCGCCATAGTAATTTTGTTTTTACATTTGCAAAAGTACATTCTATATTTCTATCTTACAAACTAATGAACTTAAGACAAAAAAAAATTCAATCCCTAATTAAGCTTGGTGATTGGCTTACTAATTTTAATTCAAATATAACAATAAGTGATCTCCAGAATAAATCAGAAATTAATAATGGATGGTTTACAAAATGGAATGTCAAAACTGCAGCTTTGGCATGGGGACAGTCTTTGAATATTGATGATGTTAACTTATGGTTAGAAAAATATAAACCTATCAAAAGCCCTAAAAATGTAGGTTTAATTTTATCAGGAAACATACCTTTTGTAGGTTTACATGATATATTAAGCGTATGGTTTTCTGGTCATAAAGCTATTGTAAAACTATCCAGTAAAGATTTATATTTTCTTCCTCACATGGTTAGTTTTTTAGAAAAAGAATGTCCTGAAACTGCTGGGCAAATAATTTTTTCAGAAAAAAAATTTGAAAAATTTGATGCTATAATTGCAACTGGCAGTGACAATTCGGCTAGATACTTTGATTATTATTTTAAAAAAGTTCCAAATATTATAAGAAAAAATAGAAATGGAGTCGCCGTTTTAAATGGAAATGAAACTCCTAAAGAAATTGAACTATTAGGTTATGATATTTTAGCTCATTATGGTTTGGGGTGCAGAAATATTTCAAAATTATTCATTCCTGAAAATTATGATTTAAACATTATTTTTAATGGACTCTACAAGTATTCAAATGTTATGGACGCATTTAAATATGCTAACAACTATGATTATAATAAAGCTATCTTCTTAATGAGTGAATATGATTTTCTGGACAATGGTTTTTTTATGTTAAAAAAGGACTCTAAATTCAGTTCACCTCTTGCTAGTGCTTTTTATTCAGAATACGATTCTATAGAAACACTAAATAGTACAATAAAAGAAAATATTGATAAAATTCAGTGTGTTGTTTCAAATCAAATTATTGAAAATTCTATTTCGTTTGGAGAGGCTCAAAGTCCAAAACTATTTGAATATGCTGATGGAATAAATACTCTTGAGTTTCTTAAAAAGTTGTAATTAATTGATTTACTAACAATTTCATAATAATTGTGTTTAAAAAATATAGATTTATCAGTGGTATTAACCTTCTATTTTTTAATATTTGCATTTTATATTAAAAATGAAAAAGCATAATTTCAGTGCAGGTCCATCTGTTCTCCCTCAAGAAGTAATAAATCAAGCTTCAAAAGCTATTATAGAGCTAGACAATACAGGCCTTTCACTCATTGAAATATCACACAGAAGTAAGGAGTTTATTTCAATAATGGAAGAAGCCACTCAACGCATAATTAAAATTACTGGGTTAAAAAACAAAGGCTACAAAGCTATTTTTATTCAAGGAGGAGCTAGCCTTCAATTCCTAATGACAGCATACAACCTACTTGAAAAAAAAGCTGCATATATAAACACTGGAACCTGGTCAGTAAAAGCAATTAAAGAAGCTAAAATCATAGGAGAGGTTAATGAGGTGGCTTCATCAAAGGATAAAAATTTTAATTATATACCAAAACAATACAGTATCCCTCAAGACGCTGACTACATCCATATAACAACTAATAATACAATTTTCGGAACCCAATACAAATCATTTCCAGACACTACTGTTTCATTAATTGCCGATATGAGTTCTGATATTTTCTCAAGAAAAATTGATTTTTCAAAGTTTGATTTGTTTTATGCTGGAGCTCAAAAAAATATAGGGCCTGCTGGAGTAACGCTTGTAGTAATAAAAGAGAGTATTTTAAGTAAAGTTTCAAGAGAGATTCCTTCCATGTTAAATTATAATTCTTACATAAATGCAGGAAGCATGTCTAATACACCGCCCGTTTTTGCTATTTATACAACCTTGTTAAATCTTAGATGGATTGAATTACAAGGCGGACTAGAAGAACTTGAAAAGAGAAATAAATATAAAGCAGAATTATTATACAATGAAATTGATAAAAATTTGTGTTTTAATGGTTTTGCAGCTCATGAAGACAGAAGTTACATGAATGTTACATTCACATTAACTGATGAAAACCTTTCAGATGATTTTAACAAAATATGGGAGCATAAAAATATCTGTGGATTAAAAGGACATAGATCTGTTGGAGGCTATAGAGCTTCTATATACAATGCACTTCCTATTGAAAGTGTAGAAGTACTAGTTAAGTGTATGGAACAATTTGAAAAAAAATTTAAATAATAAATATGAATATCCTTGCCAATGATGGAGTTTCTGCTGCGGGAGTAAATGCATTAAAGAAATTCGGTTTTAATATTATAACTACTAATGTTGCTCAGGAACAATTAATAGAATACATAAATAAAAATTCTATTGATGGACTTCTAGTTAGATCTGCTACTACTGTAAGAAAAAATTTAATTGATTCTTGTCCAAATTTAAAATTAATTGGCCGTGGAGGAGTTGGAATGGATAATATTGATGTCGATTATGCCCTTGAAAAAAATATACATGTAATCAACACACCGGCTGCATCCTCAGCATCTGTAGCCGAATTAGTTTTTGCTCATTTATACGGAGGAGTTAGATTTTTATATGACTCTAATAGAAACATGCCTCTAGAGGGTGAAACTAATTTTAAAGGCTTAAAAAAAAGTTATTCAAAAGGAATAGAGTTAAGAGGTAAAACTATTGGAATTATTGGTTTTGGTAGAATTGGTCAGGAGGTTGCTAAAATTGCTTTAGGTATTGGAATGAAAGTAATTGCCTGTGATAATTATCTAGAGGAAGCAATAATTAAGCTAGATTTTTTTGATGGTAATTCTGTTTCATTTAAAATTAAGACAATGTCAATGAATAAGGTTTTGAAGCAAGCTGATTTTATAACTCTGCATGTACCTGCTCAGAAAAAATATATTATTGGTAAAAAAGAATTTGCCTCTATGAAAGATGGTTCAGTAATTATTAATGCTGCTCGAGGAGGAGTAATTAATGAAGGGGCTCTTGTTTCTGCACTTGATTCAGGAAAGCTAAGTTTTGCAGCTCTTGATACATATGAAAACGAACCTAAGCCTGAAATTAAACTATTAATGCACCCAAATATATCACTCACACCTCACATAGGTGCAGCTACTAATGAAGCTCAGGAAAGGATTGGTGAAGAATTAGCTTCTCAAATAAATAATCTACTTAAATAATAATAATTTTGTTTAAAAATTTAAAAAAAAAATGGGATATCAATTCTAACTTTCAACTCTTCGTTATATTTGTGGTTTTTGGAATAACTGGATCTGCAACTGTGAGCCTTGCCAAGCCTTTATTAAATCTATTTTCAATATCACCAGAACTATTTTCAGATTTCTCTTTAGGAAGTATTTTATATTTTATTTTAAGAATAATTATAATCCTCCCTTTATATCAAGTATTACTTATATTTTTTGGTGCAATATTTTTTCAATTTAAATTTTTCTGGGAATTTGAAAAAAAGATTTTAAAAAGAATTGGAGTTAAACTTTAGATTCTTTTAATAACCTCTTTATAATCTTTAATGAACTTATTAATTTTTGGTGAAATTATAGCCTGACAATATGGATGTTGGTTATTCATCTCAAAAAAACTTTGATGTTCCTCCTCTGCCTTATAAAAAGGGGATTTAGGTAAAATTTCCGTTACAATTGGGGTTTCAAAAACAGATCCGTCACTTAATTTTTTTACAATACTATAAATTGTTTGTTTTTCTTTTTCAGATTGATAAAAAATAGCTGAACGATACTGAGTTCCAACATCATTTCCCTGTCTATTTATTGTAGTAGGATCATGAGAAGTAAAAAAAATAAGCACCAAAGTTTCGTGAGAAATAATTTTAGAATCAAAAATAATCTCAACTCCTTCAGCATGACCAGTAAGTCCAGAACAAATCTCTTTGTAAGTAGGGTTATTTATATTACCTCCTATATATCCAGGTAATACTTTTTTAACACCTTTAACTCTAATAAAAATTGCTTCTGTACACCAAAAACAACCCCCTGCAAAATATGCTTTACTATTCATATGATTTATAGAGTTTTAATTTAAATCAAAAATAATTTAATATTATATATATAAAAGATTACATAGTAATTATTTGACTAAAAAAGCATTAATTTTATTCATCTTATGATAAAGGCAAATTCAATTTATAAGACATTCAACGGACTTGAAGTTCTAAAAGGTATTGATCTTAATATAAAAAAAGGAGAAATTGTATCAATAACTGGTCCATCAGGAGCTGGTAAAACAACACTTCTCGAAATATTGGGTACTTTATCTTTACCTGATCCCAAAAAACAAACTAGTATACAAATTTCCGGTAATCAAGTGTCAAATCTCAGTAAAAATGAATTAGCAAAATTCAGAAATGAAAATTTAGGTTTCGTTTTTCAGTTTCATGAGCTTTTACCTGAATTTAATGCTTTAGAAAATGTTTGCTTACCTGCATGGATAGGTAAAAAAGATAATATTACAACTAAAGATCGCGCCAAAGATCTTCTGAATCAACTTGGGCTTTCAAATCGTTTAAGCCATCACCCATCTTCTCTCTCAGGTGGAGAACAACAAAGAGTAGCAGTAGCCCGTGCTTTAATTAACACTCCTAAAATTATTTTTGCTGATGAACCGAGTGGAAACTTAGATTCAGAAAATGCAAATGAATTGCACGACCTTTTTTTTAAAATAAGAAAAATTATGGATTGTACATTTGTTATAGTAACACACAATGAAGTCTTAGCTAATAAATCTGACAGAAAAATACTAATTAAGGATGGTTTAATTTTTAATGAATAACAAAGAAATTTACTCATTTCTAATTGAAAAAGCTGATTTTTATGAGAACCCTCATTTTATTGAATCAGATCCCATCCAAATACCTCATGAGTTCACTAAAAATGAAGATATTGAGATTGCAGGATTTCTTACAGCTACAATAGCATGGGGAAATAGAAAATCAATAATTAATAGTTCAAAAAAAATAATTCAAATATTAGAATATTCTCCTTTAGATTTTATATTAAATTACACACATAAAGACTTAAGGCCCTTTCAAAACTTTGTTCATAGAACTTTTAATGGAAATGATTTGATATACTTTTTAAAAAAATTGAGAGAGATTTATACTGAAAAAAAAACATTAGAAAATTATGTTTATTTACCAAATACTTCTGTGTCAGAAATGCAAAGCAGTTTTCATGTTAAGTTTTTCGAATCTCCTCATGAAAAAAGAATCGAAAAGCACATTGCTAATCCATTAAGAGGTTCTGCTGCTAAAAGGATAAATATGTTCTTTAGGTGGATGGTAAGATCAAATAAAAATGGGGTTGATTTTGGAATTTGGAAAAAATTCAAAGCCTCTCAACTTTCTTGCCCTTTAGATGTTCATTCGGGTAATGTTGCTAGAAAACTAGGTTTATTAAAACGAAAACAAAATGACGCTAAAGCAGTCATGGAATTAGATGAAGTTTTAAAAAAAATAACTCCTGAAGATCCTGTTAAATTAGACTTTGCTCTTTTTGGATTAGGAGTTCATGAAAAGTTTAAATAATCGATATAGTTAATTCAAGCACAAATCTATCATACTTTTTCACTATTTTTGCTCAGCTAAAAGAAATAGAGCTTTTTCATTGCATATGAAAATTTTGCTTAAAAATGCAACAATAATTGACCGCAGTAGCCCGCTGCACTGTCAAACAGTTTCTCTTCTTATTGAAAATGGTATTATTAAAGAAATAGAAAATAATATCAATGCTAATGTTGATGTAATCATTAATGATAAAAACTTACATGTTTCCAGAGGGTGGTGGGATCCATCAGTTTCCTTTGGTGAACCAGGTTATGAAGAACGTGAAACTTTAAATAATGGATTAAATGTTGCTGCTAAATCTGGATTTACTTCAATAGGATTAAATCCAGATGTATATCCCGTATCTGATAATCATGGAGCCATAAACCATCTAATTAATAAAAGTCAAGGCTATACTACTAATATTTATCCTATTGGATGCTTAACAGAATCATCTGAAGGTCTTCAAATGGCATCTCTTTATGACATGAACGAAGCTGGTGCAATTGCTTTTGGAGATTATAAGTTTCCTACTGAAAACTCTAATTTACTTAAGATTGCTTTAGAATATTCACAGAGCTTTAATGGTATAATTAGTTCATATCCAATAGATGAGAAAATTGCTCATAATGGAATGATGAATGAAGGCGCTACAAGCACTAAATTAGGAATTAAAGGTTTTGGGTCATATGCCGAGAGTAGTAGGGTTTTTAGAGATATTAAAATTTTAGAACACACAGGGGGAAGACTTCACTTTTCCTTCATAAGCTCAAAGGAATCAGTTAGTTTAATTGAGGATGCAAAAAAAAGAGGTCTTAAAGTGACTTGTTCTACTTCGCTGCCTCATTTATTATTTACTGACGAATCTTTAAAAAATTTTAATGCTGAATTTAAGTTTTTCCCTCCTCTAAGGACCAATGAAGATAGATTAGCTCTTAGAGAAGGTTTGTTATCTGGAACTATTGACTGTATTACTGCTATGCATGAACCAAAAAATATTGAAATTAAAAATTTAGATTTTTATTCTGCTGCTGATGGGAGCATTGGTCTAGAATCTTTTTTTCCATTATTAAACACTCTCTTCCCAATAGAAAAAACAATACAATTTATAACAAGAGGGAAATCTATTTTTGGAATAAATGACTTCAATATTGAAGTTGGAACATCTGCTAATATTACTATGTTTGATCCTGATATGATTGATGTTTTTACAACTGAAGATATTTTATCTACTTCCAAAAACTGTACATACATCAATCAACAAACAAAAGGAAAAGTAATTGGAAGTATAAATAATGGAGTTTTATCTCTTAGGAAAAACTAAAATGGACACGCCTTCTCTTCCATTAGATTATCAAATAAAATATTCCTCTAGTTTAAAAGGAAAAAACCCATGCCTAATATTGCTTCATGGATATGGAAGTAATGAAGAAGACTTATTTAGTTTCGCTACTTATTTGCCAAATGAATATACTATTATTTCACTTAGAGCTCCAATTACTTTAGATATGGGTGGATATGCCTGGAATAACATCCACTTTGATGATTCAGGAGATAAAAATATAATTATTCAAGAAGCTAAAGACTCATTAGAATTAATAAAGGAATCAATCAAATTATCAATTACACATTTTAATTTAGATGATAATGATATTAGTTTAATAGGTTTTAGCCAAGGGTGTATCTTAAGTTGGGCTATGACTATTAATCATCCTCATTTGATTAGAAGGGCGGTTGCTTTAAGCGGCTATATCGTGCCGGAGTTAATCAATGCACCTTTAGAAAAAGTTTCTCATCTCCTAATGTTTAATTCTCATGGAATTTTAGATAAAATGATCCCAGTTGAAAAAGCAAGACAGAGCATTGATTTAATCAAAAAAAACAATCCCAAAATTACTTACAAAGAATACAATGAAGGTCATGGAATTAATCAAGAAAATTTTTCAGATTTTTTAAATTGGATAAAAACTACCTCTCTATAGGATAAAGAAGATGATCCATAGTTTTAAAGCTTATTCCTTTCTCATCTATGTTATATTCAATTAGTAATTCACCCCAAATACTGCCATTAGAAAAATTAGCAATAATCCACTTATGATTTAAGACTTTCACTTGGTTTATTAAAAACACCCCTCCCATATCCTCGTATGGAATTATCAACTTTTTTTCCTCAGAAATATTTATTTCATATAAGGCGTCTTTAATTAATGAAACTATATTATCATCATATGCTTCACCAAGCGCAAGAAGCGATTTTTGATTTCCTAATAATGAAAAATAATTCTCCTCTTCAAGACGATTTTGTAATAAAGATTTTTGAGATTTTAATATCAAGATAGAATTTTGTTTTTCATCTAATAAAGCTTCTTCTCGTTTTAAAATTCTTCCAGAATTGACTATTTGAAACAATAAAATAATTGAAACAAAAATCAACATGTAAATAACTATTTTAATTTTCATAAAAGCTTAATATTAACACTTTATGCATAAATTATCGTAAGCAAGAAATACATTTTTCGGTAATATTTTACTTACTTCATCGTGAAATCCTAATGAATTACTTATGTGAATTAAAAAAGTTTTTTTTGGTTTTAATTCATTAATAAGCTCAATTGCTTCTTCTAAATTTAGATGAGATTGATGAGACTCTATTCGTAAACAACTCAGTATTAAAACATCAAGGTTTTTGAGTTTTAATACTGAGTTCACATCAATGGTTTTAACATCAGTCAGATAAGCTATATTTTCTATTCTATATCCTGTTACTGGAAGATTATAATGCATAGCTTTTATAGGCATAACCCACTTCCCCGCTAATTCAAATTTTTCACCCTCTTTAATAATATTAATTTTAACTGAAGGCGCTCCAGGATATTTATCTTTGTCATTAATTATATAATCAAAACGTCTTTTTAAATTTTGAAACACCTCAGATGTTGAGTAAATATCAATTAATCCCTGACGGAAATAAAATGGTCTTATGTCATCAAACCCTGCTGTGTGATCTGCATGTGAATGAGTGAAAAGAACTCCATCTAATTTACTTATAGGATTGTTTAGTATTTGTTGGCGAAAATCTGGACCACAGTCAATGACATAATTTTTATTATTCCAGCTAATTAAGGCAGAACATCTTAATCTTTTATCCTTAGGATTACCACTTAAACACACTGGATTGTTACTTCCAATTACAGGTATACCTTGAGAAGTTCCTGTTCCTAAAAAAATTAATTGAATCATTTGAAATCAAAGGTAAATATTTGCTTAGAAATAAAACAATCTTTGTAATTTTGTGACAAATTATATCATTTATGTCAATTGAATTAAGCGGTGATCGCCCTTTTGAAAATAGACCTTCGATAGAAGCCAAAACATTAAGAGTTAATCTTAATGAGCACATCTACGGAACTTTTGCAGAAATTGGCGCTGGTCAAGAAGTTGCAAGACATTTTTTTAGAGTTGGAGGTGCCTCAGGAACCATTGCTAAGACAATCAGTGCTTACGATAAAAGTTTTAGTGATAATATTTATGGTGAAGAAGATGATGGAAGGTATGTTACTGAGACTAGACTAAATAAAATGTTAGATCATGAAATAAGCCTTTTAGAAGATAGAATATCCAGAAAAGAATATCCTAATAAATTATTTTTCACTCTTGCAAATACTGTAGCTACGATTGATTATGCTAAAAAGTTCAAAGGACATGGATGGATGGGAATTAGGTTTCAAACTTCTGTTGATCAAGAATACAGTGAAATAAGCCTTCATTTTAGATTTCACCATCAAGAAGCTAGACTTCAACAAGAAGTTCTTGGTTTAATGGGTGTAAATCTTGTTTATGGAGCATTTTACAAAAATGATGATCCGAAAAAACTTTTAAAGTATTTGTATGACCATATAGATATTGATGGAATTAATGAAGGGTTTCTTCCAGTTGAAATTGATACTATTAATTTTTCAGGACCAGTCTTTAAAAATGTAGATAATCGTTTAATCAGTTTGGAGTTAGTGAAATTAGGAATGACTGATGCTGTAATGTTTAATCCTAAGGGAAATAATATTTTACCAGCAAGAGTTTTATATAAGAAAAACATTTTAGCATTAAGGGGAAGCTTTAGGCCTGTTACAAATGTTAATATAGACATGTTTAACAAATCTTTTGAAGTTTTTCTAAATGAACCTAATGTAGATGAAGAAAAAACTGAAGTAATTTTTGAAATAACTCTTTCAAATCTAATGTCTGAAGGAAAAATTGATGAAAAAGATTTTATGGATCGTGCTTTGCTTTTATGCTCTTTAGGGCATACAGTTATGATTTCAAACTTCAAAGAATATTACAAGTTGGTTGATTACTTGTCCAATTACACAACAAGTCAATTAGCTTTATCTATGGGTGTTAACAGTTTTATTGAAATTTTTAATGAAGAATATTATAAAGATTTAAGTGGTGGGATTTTAGAAGCTTTCGGAAAGCTTTTTTATAATAATTTAAAAGTTTACTTGTACCCTAATAGGAATGAAGAGGGTGAAATCATAAATAGCAATAACTTGAAATTACATCCAAGAATGAAAGAATTCTACAAATTTTTCAAGTACAATGGAAAAATTGTAGACATCTTTGATTTTGAGGAAGAGAACTTATCCATTTTCTCAAGAGAAATACTTAAACAGATTAAAAATCATGAATCAGGTTGGGAAGAAAAATTACCAGAAGGAATTGCTGATATGATTCTTAAAAATAAAATGTTTGGATATCTTCCTGTGTCAGATAGGTGATTTATTTATAATATCTGTGAAGCATGATCTTTAGTGGTAACTTTATCAATAACACGATCAATGCATCCTTCTTTATTTATGATAAAAGTAATTCTACTGATCCCCTCATATTCTTTACCCCTAAATTTTTTAGGACCCCAAACACCAAAAATATTAATAATATTATGATCCTCATCAGCTAATAACGAAAATGGAAAATCATATTTATTTGAAAAACTCAGTTGATGCTTAACGCTATCAGCACTAACCCCTAAAAGACTATAGCCTGCTTTCTTTAATTCTACATAATGATCTCTTAAATCACAAGCTTGTGCGGTGCATCCAGGTGTATGTGCTCTGGGATAGAAGAAAACAATAAGTTTTTTGCTTTTGAAATCTACAAAGTTAATTTTATTACTATGTTGATCCATAGCAGAAAAATCCGGTACTTTATCACCAACTTTTAATATATTCATGTCTTAAATTTAAAGGGCTAAATAACGAAATCTCAAATGAAAAAAAAAGAAAAAATACTTTTCGTTATGAATAAACTTGAAGAACTATACCCTAAAGTTCCAATACCTCTAGATCATACTGATCCTTACACACTTTTAGTAGCTGTGATATTGTCAGCTCAAAGTACAGATAAAGGAGTTAACAAAATAACACCTCTTCTTTTCAAAAAAGCTAAAACTCCTGAGGAAATGATTTTATTAGGTGTTAAAGAAATAAGATCAATAATCAAACCCGTTGGATTATCCCCTATGAAATCCAAAGGAATACATAAATTATCTGAAATTCTTATTAATGATTATGAAGGTAAGGTTCCTGCCGATATAATTGCCCTTGAAAGCTTCCCTTCAGTTGGTCATAAAACTGCGAGTGTAGTTATGGCGCAGGCTTTTGGAGTTCCAACTTTTCCAGTTGACACTCATATTCACAGACTTTTGTATAGGTGGGGATTTTCTAATGGAAAAAATGTTAATCAAACCGAGCGAGATGCAAAAAGGCTATTTCCTAGAGAAAAATGGAATAAACTTCATTTACAAATAATTTGGTATGGAAGAGAATATTCCCCTGCCAGAGGTTGGAATATATTCAAAGACATAATAACAAGTGAAATAGGGAGAAAGAGTCTTTTAAAAAAATTTAAGACTTGATTTTCTTATTATTTACTTGATATGAAAGCGAAAATGCCATAATACGTTTAATAACTTCAGGACTTGCACCTAAAATAGGTTTTAGTTTAGTTGAAAAAGTGCTCTTAATCATATGTTACTACTGTCTATGATTAAAAACGAATAAAAACTTAATTTAGTATTTATTTAATGAGAGAAATTTTATGACTATCAATTAGCTTTCTCAAATTAATAATTGCATATCTCATTCTACCCAAAGCAGTATTAATACTAACTTCTGTCACATGCGCTATTTCTTTGAAACTCATATCTCTATAAAATCGCATAAGAAGCACTTCTTTTTGATCTTCAGGTAATTCTAATATTAATTTTTGTAGATCAGCAACAATTTGATCATTAATTATAGTATTTTCTGCGTTTAGAGATCCGTCTGAAATCAATTGAAAAATATCAAAATTATCATTATTTTCAAACAAAGGAATTCTCTTTTTTTTTCTAAAATGATCAATAACTAAATTGTGAGCTATTCTCATTATCCAAGGTAAAAACTTACCCTCTTCGTTATATAAACCCCTTTTCAGAGTTTTTATAACTTTAATAAAAGTATCTTGAAAAATATCATTAGCGGTGTCTTTATCAAAGACTTTTGAATAAATAAAATTATACAAACGTTGTTGATGCTTATTTATTAAAAACTCCAATGCATTTTCATCACCATTAGTATAGGTAACAATGAATTTTGCGTCTTCTTCAGCTGAACTTATAGAAACCATAGACATTACTTTTAATGCGAGTTGCAATTATTTTAAAAAATTTTAAAGTAATGTTATACTATAGGCATAGATATTTATATTGTAAATCTACAAAAAATATTTTTTATATAAAAAATTGAATAGAACGACAAATAAATTCAATACTAAAAATTGTACTTTTGTAACTTTTAAATTTCAATGAAAAAAATTATAGATCTAGATCCAAAATCATTTATAATAATCAAGGGGGCTCAGCTACATAATCTTAAAAAAATAGATGTTGCAATTCCTAGAAACAAGATCACAGTAGTAACAGGTCTTTCAGGATCAGGAAAATCATCCCTAGTGTTTGACACTTTATACGCAGAAGGACAACGAAGATATGTTGAAAGTTTATCATCCTATGCAAGGCAATTTATGGGGAGATTAAACAAACCTAAAGTTGATTACATAAAAGGAATTTCTCCAGCTATAGCTGTAGAACAAAAAGTGAATATTTCTAATCCAAGATCAACTGTAGGTACAAAAACTGAAATTTATGAATATTTAAAATTGTTATATTCTAGAATAGGAATTACTTATTCACCAGTATCAGGTAAAGTTGTTAAAAAACATATAGTAAGTGATTTAATTGATTTTATTAAAAAAATAAATAATGGTGAAAAGCTATTGTTACTTGCCCCTATTAAAAAAACAGAATCACGGTCAATAAAAGAAAGATTAAACTTTTTACATCAACAAGGATTTGCTAGAGTATTTATTAATGATAAAATTGAAAGAATTGATCCGGATAATCTCCCTAATTCATCATTTGACCTTGTAGTTGATAGAGTTGTTAAAAATGATACTGAAGATTTTTTTCAGCGTTTTGCTGATGCTGTTCAAATTGCATTTTATGAAGGAAATGGAGACTGTTCTTTAAAAGAATTAAACTCTAATAAAATATTTAGTTTTTCAAATAAATTTGAACTTGATGGTATTGAATTCTTAAATCCAAACGTCCACTTATTTAGCTTCAACAATCCATATGGAGCTTGTTCGAAATGTGAAGGTTATGGAGACCTAGTCGGAATTAACCCTGAGCTAGTAATCCCTGACAGCTCCCGATCAATATTTGAAGAAGCTATTGCTCCTTGGAGGAGTACTGGTTATCGCAAATTTTATTCAAAACTTATAGAATCAGCTATAAAGTTTGACTTTCCTGTTCACAAACCATATTTTGAATTATCAAAGACAGAAAAAGATGTTTTATGGAATGGCAATGAGTTTTTTAATGGAATAATAGGATTTTTTAAAAAAATTGAGGCAAAAAATTATAAAATTCAAAATAGAGTTCTTTTATCTCGTTTTAGAGGCAAAACCAAATGTAATCATTGCAATGGAAGTAGATTGCGAAAAGAGACAAATTATGTAAAAATTGGAGGAAAAAGTCTTCCTGATTTAATTGATTTACCTATAAAAGAGTTAGATGATTTTTTTAAAAAATTAAACATAACAAAAATTGATCAAGAAATCTCTTCAAGAATTTTAACTGAAATTCAAAACAGAATTAGTGTTTTAAGGGATTTAGGACTAGATTATTTATCTTTAAATAGAAAATCAAATTCTTTGTCTGGTGGTGAATCTCAACGTATTAACATTGCTGTTTCATTAGGAAGTAGTTTAGTAGGTTCTATGTATATACTTGATGAGCCTTCTATAGGGCTTCACTCTAAAGATAATGAGCGTTTAATTAATATTTTAAAACGGCTTAGAGATATAGGAAATACTGTGATAATTATTGAACATAATGAAGAAATAATGGCTGCTGCTGATGAAATTATTGATATGGGACCTAGAGCAGGTTCCTTTGGTGGAGAGATTGTTGCTACAGGTAGTTTTAATGAAATACTAATAGCAAATACTCTAACAGGGCTTTATTTAAATGGTGAAATGAAAATAGAAGTTCCAAAAAAAAGAAGAAAATCAAATAAATGGATTTCAATTTGTGGAGCTAGAGAAAATAATCTTAAAAATATAACTGCTGCTTTCCAAATAGGAGGATTAACAGTAGTTTCAGGTGTGTCTGGAAGCGGAAAATCTACTCTTGTAAAAGATATTCTATATCCAGCATTACTTAGGAATTTTGAAATTTATACTTTGAAACCAGGAGAATTTTCTTCTTTAAGTGGTGATTTTAAATTAATTAAAAGCGTTGAATTTATTAATCAAAACCCCATTGGAAGATCTTCAAGATCAAATCCTGTTACCTATATTAAAGCATATGATGATATTCGAGCAATTTTTGCAAATCAAAATCTAGCAAAAAATAGAAATTATAGACCTAAACACTTTTCATTTAATGTAGACGGAGGACGATGCGATAATTGTAAAGGAGAAGGGGTAGTTACGATTGAAATGCAATTCATGGCTGATGTTCAACTCGAGTGTGAATCATGTAAAGGAAAAAGATTTAAATCAGAAATAAGAGAAGTCAAATACAATAATTTTTCAATTGATCAAATTTTAGATTTAACTATTGACGATGCTTTAAATCTTTTTGAATTAAATGGGGAAAAGAAGTTAGTAAGAAAATTAAAACCTTTAAATGAAGTTGGATTAGGATATGTAACTCTTGGGCAATCATCAACAACTTTATCTGGTGGTGAAGCTCAAAGAATAAAATTAGCTTCATTTATAGCTAAAGGAGCAACTAAAGATAAAATTCTATTCATATTTGACGAGCCAACAACTGGCCTTCATTTTCATGATATTAAAAAACTTTTAAAGTCATTTGACGCTCTTTTAGAGAATGGTCACACATTAGTTGTTGTTGAACATAATTTAGACTTAATTAAATGTGCAGATCATTTAATTGAATTAGGTCCAATGGCTGGAAATGAAGGTGGTCAAATTGTAGTTCAAGGCACACCTGAAGAAGTTGCAAATGTTAAAAAAGCACCTAGCTCAAAATATTTAAAAAGTAAATTATCGGTTTAAATATTTATTTATTTGGTAATTTATATCTTTAAATAATCCAAACAAATGACTTAAACATGCATATAGAATAATTATTACAATTGATCTAATTAACAGGTTTATAAAAGAAGAATAATCAAAATTTATTTCTCCAAGAATTAAGTAAACAGCTACAATAACCAATAATATCTTTATAGTTTCTTTAGAATATGGATGAATTTTAAGTCCATAAGCTATAAGTAATATTTTTAAAGTATTAATCATTATGATAACACATAAAGTTGCATAGGCAGCTCCTAAAATTCCATGTTTAGGAATCAAAATTAAATTTAAAATAATCGCTATTGTAGCTGATAAAATTGAAAACCAGAATATATACGGATAGTATTTTGAATTTGAAATTATATTATTTAAACACCCTATTGACATCGAGTAAAGTTTACCTATCGAAACAACACTAACAACACCTATAGCGACTGCATATAAGGGTTGGTTTACAAATACATAAAAATCAGACAGGTTTAGATTAATTAAAAGAAATAAAACACCAGAAACTAAAAAAAGATTGTTACTGCTTTTTTTAAGAAGTCTTGTTAAATATATTTTATCATTAGAATTAATTGCTTTTGAAACGAGAGGGCTTACTATTTGGAACATCGCTCTTCCAGGAGCTTCAACAACAGCAGCTATAAATAAGGCCACACTATAGAAAGCTACATCATCAGATGTTATCAAAGAAGCTATCATTGACTTGTCAATATCTAGAATAATACTTGAGGCTGCTCCAGATAAGAAAATTAAAAAACTGTAAAAAAGAATTTTTAAACAGAATGGTGGGAGGCTTAATTTGAATTTAGGAGTATAAATCTTAAGACTGTATAAAATGACAAGCAATAATCTAATATAATATCCTATTATTAACCAATAAATGAATGTTTCAAACTTTATAATATTTAAAGCATAGGATGTTAATAAAATGAAATTTAAAAGTCTAGGATAAAACTCTTTTAAAAAATTACCAAAAACTGAGGCTAAATGAACTCTAAGCCAGCTAAAAAATATCTCAAAATAAGATGTTGATATTGCTATTAAAATTATAACAAAAGCATAAGTACTAAGCAAAGGTTCTTTTGCCGATATATCAATGATGATTGACGATGAAAATATCCACAAATAAATCAATATTAAAATAAGGATTATTAATGGAGACCATATGGTAAAAACTAATAGACTATCTCTTTCCTCTTTAGTTTTAAATGAACTATAATACTTTATAATTGCATGCTGCAGCCCAAAAGAAATAAATGGCTGAACTAAATTAGAATATGCTAAAAGAGCAATTATGACACCTTGTAGTCTACTCCCCATATAATTAGGGTACATATACAAGGTATTTATTGCTCCTAATATAAAAGCTAAGCCAATACTAAGTAGGTTATAAAATGTCTGTCTTGCTACCAGTCCCATTTCTTTTGATTTCTATAAAATTTATTTGCGTAAAGCATGGAAAATACGGTTAATACAAATAATGAAATACTTGCATACCTTATTTTGGTACCTGTCTTTACAGATAGTGGATTAAATTCAAAAGTAATAATATGTTCTCCACTTTTAACAGGTAAAGCCCTTAGAATATAATTAACTCTATAATGAGGAACTATTTTATCATCTATCTTAGCTTGCCAACCATCAGGATAATACATTTCAGAAAAAACAACCACTTGCTTAGATTTACTAATAAACCTATATTTTAATAAATTGGTAGAATCTTCAATTAATTCGATAGAAGAAGAATCATTAATATTTTCATTTATGGTTAATGCACTCGCGGTTAATTCATCCTCTACAACTGCCTGAGTCTTTAAGTCTATAGATTTAAAAGATTCCAGAACCTCATCTGCAGATTCGACTTTAATTATAGAATCAACAAACCAAGCATTTCCTAGAGCTTCTTCATTTATTAGTGGTGAAATCCCATCCTTAGATTGATATAAAACATACTTAACGTTTAAAATATTAAGTATTTCAGGAATTTCATTAAAATTAAAAAATTGGAAAAGCTCCTGAAACCTTCTTGGTTTTGCCCCATGGTACCCACCTATAGAATTATGAAAATTAGCTGTTCTAGCCCCGGTTAAGTTTAATCTAGGCTCATATACTCTATATCTTGACTTATCATTTAATATAATTTTATCAGCACTTGTCATTTTAAATGGAGTTTCCAACTGAGAAGGCCTAACAAAACGATTCCAATCTAAATAGCGAATTGCAATACCTCCCATATCATATATTAAAACTCCAAAAAGAAAAGCAATAGCAATACTTTTTTTAATTCTTTTACTTTTAAAAAGCATAAAAATTATAAAAACAGTTAATACTAAAAAGATTCCTCTGAAAATATCTTCATTAAAAATTACACTTCGAGCTATAATTATTTGTTCTAAGATTTCTTCACCATATGCATCGCCTAACCTTGAATCAAATAGGCTTGTAAACGAAAACAGTCCTAGCATTTTAAATAAAATTAAAGAGCTCAGGAAGCCTATTAAACCTATAGTAGTTTTTAAAAAGATTCTAAAATATTTATTCGGATCATTTAGAAGCTTTTCCAAACCAAGAATTGCTAAAATTGGAATACATAATTCTAAAATAACCTGAGCAGATGACACGGCTCTAAATTTATTATAGAAGGGAATATTGTAAACGAAAAAATCAGTAACTATTGAAAAATTTTTTCCCCAAGACAAAATTAAAGAGAGAATTGAAGCTATAATTAATGCATCTCTTAAAGGTCCCTTTAAAATTATCATAGCAAATACTGCAAATAAAAAAACTACAATTCCTATATATGCTGGAGCTTCAAGAATAGGTTGAGAGCCCCAATAGGTAGGAACAGAACTTACAAATTCTTTAGATTGTTTAATTGACACTCCATTTTTTATTAGAAATTCATACAATTTAGAATCAGTGCCTAAATTCTCTCTTGATCCACCTCCTTGAATTCTAGGTATAATTAAACTTAATGATTCAAAAATCCCATAGCTATATTCAGTTATATAATCATAATCCAAGCCATTTGATACATTTTTTGGACTTCCATCCAAGTTAAAGTTCAACTCTGAACCATTACGAGTGCTAAATTTAGAATATTCTGAGGTTGAAAGAAGAGGTGTTGCATTTAACCCTATAGCTAATACTCCACTCAGAGAAAACAAACCAAGACTTGTCAATATAGATTTTAAATTTTTATTTCGATAGGCTTGTACAGTATATACCAAACCTAAAATGATTAATATAAATAATAAATAATAAGACATTTGATAATGATTAGCCCTAATGTTCAAACCAAGACCTAAAACACTTAAAATAAATCCGATTAGCCACCTTTTATCTGTTAATAATAAAAAACCAGCTATAGCAATAGGCATATAGGATAAAGCCATAGCTTTTGTATTATGACCAACTTGAAGAATAATCAATAGATAGGTTGACAGCCCAAAAGCAAAAGATCCAAAAACCGCAATCTTCCAATCGAGTTTTAAAACTAAAAAAAGAATATAACTGGAAAACAAATAAAGGAAAAGTAAATACGCAGGACGAGGTAATAATTTGAATAAATTATGTATTGGGCCTAAAAAATCTGCGGGGTATTTAGCTCCTAATTGATATGTCGGCATACCACCATACGCATTGTCAATCCAATATGTTTCCTTTCCATCATTTTGAGATCTATATTCTTTAATCTGACGTGACATTCCAGAATACTGAACTATATCAGGTTGAAGTAATTTCATTCCTGACAATGATGGATAATAAAATAGTTGCGCAAATATGGCAAAACAAATAATTACAAGCCCATGTATATATAGATTGTTATTCAATATCTTCATAATCTATATATTCCCCCAGGTTATCAGACTTTTTAGTTTTATTTTGAGCTTGTTTTTTATTATAATCATTAGTGTTTTGAGAAGATGCTTTTTTTGAAATATCACGTATTAACCATCTGAGAAATATTGGGCTTAAACGCCTTATAACATACGATATTATAAAAATAAAAAGTAAAATATTTAACAAAGTACTCAAAAAACAATGATTTATTATACTCCAAATTTAGAAAAAATAATATATAAGATTGTTAATTAAGCCAATCCATAATTTGATATTTTATAAAAAAATCGAATTATATTGCATATTATGTTTCAGATAAAAAACCCTCTGCTAATTATTTTTACTATTTGTTTTTCAAGTATAGGGTTTTGCCAATATACCGAACAAATTAATTCAAATCGGCCAGGGTATTCTATTGGTGCATTTTCAGTTGGGAAAGGAGTTATTCAGCTTGAAACAGGTTTTGAATTAAGAAATTACAAACATAATAGTTTTAACCAAAGCACAATTAAAGGTACAGTTGGATTTTTATCTCTTCGTTGGGGGTTTTTATTTGAGCAATTAGAATTAACTTATGATGGATCATATATGTTTGATAAATTATCAAATAAATTATCAAATAATCCAATAGAAAAAAAAAGAAGCGGATTTCTACAGAATTTTTTAGGAATTAAGTATTTAATCTATGATCCATTCAAAAAAGAAGAAGAAGTAAATGTTTACAGCTGGAAAGCCAATAATGGGTTTAAATTAAAGCATTTAATTCCTGCAATCTCTTTAACCATAGGTGCAAATTTCGATCCTTTTAGTGAAGAAAACCCATATCCATATGGAGATGTGTTTGGTACTTTTTACAAACCAGATTTTAACCAAACGTTATATTCTGTAGCTCCTAGCCCTACTCCTCTGACTCTTATGGGCACTATTGCAACTCAATCTCATTTTTTAGGAACATGGGTTTTTGTTACAAATTTTTCTTTAAAAAGATACTTGTCTGAGTTTATAGAAAAAACATATATCATTACATTAACTCATACATTTAATCCACTTTGGTCAGTTTACATTGAAAACCAAGGAATTTTTTCTGAGAGATACTCAGATAATATTACAAGAGCTGGTGCAGCATATTTAATCGGAGAAAATCTACAAGTGGAAGGGACAATTGGTGCTAATGCAAAAACCACTCCTAATTTTATTTCAATAAACGCAGGTGCATCCTATAGGCTTGATTTTCATAAAGATTTTAAAGACCCAAAAAAAATAGAAAAGAAAAAATTAAAAAAGGAAGAAAGAGCATTAAAAAAGAGTTCTCGAAAATTAAATAAACAAGATAAAAAGCGAAATAAAAATGCTCGAAAAAAACCTAAACAATAAATTTATACATGGATTCGTCTATTTCAATTAAAGAAGTTGTTTCTAAAGAAGATTTAAAAGATTTTGTTCATTTTCCTTTTAAATTATATAAAAGTCATCCATACTGGGTTGGTCCAATTATAAATGAAGAGCTTGAAACTTTAAACAGAAAAATAAATCCTGTTTTTCAAAATGCAAATGCTTATTATTTTTTAGCTTTTAAAAATGGAAAAATAGTTGGTAGAATTGCAGTAATTATAAACTGGATTGAGGTTAGAGAGTTAAAAAAATCTAAAATTCGCTTTGGCTGGTTTGATGTTATAGATGATATTAATGTGACTAAAAAACTTCTTGAAAAAGTTGTTTTAATTGGAAGAGAACATAAATTAAACCATATTGAAGGACCAGTTGGTTTTTCCAACATGGATAAAGCTGGAATGTTAGTTGAGGGTTTCGAAGAACTTAATACGATGATTACACTTTATAATTTCCCTTATTATTCAGAACATTTAATAAAACTTGGCTACGAAAAATTAGCCCAATGGGTTGAGTATGAAATTAAAATTGCTTCTTTTGAAGAATCTCCTGAAAAAGTAAGAAGATTCTCTAAATTAATATTAGAGAGATATTCGCTAAAACTTTTAAATTTTAAATCAAATAAAGAAATTATCCCATATGTTGATCAAATGTTTGATTTAATTGGAAAAACGTACGATAAACTTCAAACTTTTGTACCTATTCAACCTTACCAAATCAAACATTATAAAGAAAGATATTTTAAATACATACACCCTGACTTTATAAAATGTGTAACAGACAAAGACAATAATCTTATTGCTTTTTTAATAACTATGCCATCATTTTCGAAAGCACTCAAGAAAATAAATGGTAAACTTTTTCCTTTTGGATTTTTGAGAATTTTATGGGCTCAAAAGTTTGTAAAAAAAATTTCATTATATCTAATTGGTGTAAGACCAGACTACCAAAATAAGGCAGTTACGGCTATTTTGTTGAATGAGCTTCAGAAGACTTTTAATAAATATGGTATAAATGTAGTTGAAACTAATCCTGAATTAAAAGAAAATATTCAGATTCAAACTCTATGGAAGAACTATGAAAATCGTTTACATAAAAAACGAGCAACTTTCACTAAGTCTCTGTAATAATTCAATAAGGGTATTAAATCTTTCAAATATTCTACTTTTACAATATGATATCTGAAAATACAATTGTCGCTTTAGCTTCACCTTCTGGAACTGGTGCTATTGGAGTTATAAGGCTTTCTGGTTCTGAGTCTATTTCGATTGTATCTAAATGTTTTAAATCTCATAGAGGAATAGATTTGATTAAGCAATCATCTCACAAAACATTTTTGGGATGGATAAAAGACGAAGATCGAATTCTTGACAAAGTCTTACTTACAATTTTCAAAGCTCCAAATTCATATACCGGAGAAAATACAGTTGAGATAT
>Ga0114993_10001178_pt1 | contig 29992 bp, 28 predicted proteins | sample ArcticOcean_MG_C_FD_87042 | JGI IMG/M metagenome (GOLD analysis project Ga0114993, IMG submission 87042) | Marine microbial communities from western Arctic Ocean - ArcticOcean_MG_CB2_150 | ecosystem: Environmental > Aquatic > Marine > Oceanic | place: Arctic Ocean: Canada Basin | collected...
GATCAGTTTATTCTTGTTGTAAGGTTTGGTATTACCGATAAAGATAGTATAAATCATGCCTTGATGTCGCTCGCAAATGTAAACACATCTCTCACGGGTGTTGTTTTCAATGATTTAAATAGAAAAAATTCCTACTATTCAAAAAATTATTATAGTTATCACCAATATTATTATAGTTCTGAACAAACCAGTTAGCAAATCAACCAAATGAAAAATTCCAAAACAGATATCTGGGATATGGTTATTACCCCATATAGGGGATGGTTTGAATTTGATTTTAAGGGAATTTGGCAATATCGTGATCTGTTAAAGCTTTATATTCGTAGAAATATTATAACTCAATATAAACAAACAGTTCTGGGACCATTATGGGTTATAATTCCTCCATTACTGACAACATTTGTATTTACGATAATTTTTGGGAGTATTGCTGATATACCAACGGATGGTATTCCTAAACCACTCTTTTATATGGCTGGAATTATTACTTGGAATTATTTTTCAACTGCACTTACTTCCACAAGTAATTCTCTTGCAGGTAATGCAGGTATTTATGGGAAGGTCTATTTTCCCCGAATCATAATACCCCTAGCTACACTCATAAGTGGCCTAGTACGTTATTTCATGCAATTAATACTATTTATGTGTCTAGTTGGATATTTTATAATAAAGTATCCAGATTCAGTTAGTTTACAGTATGATTTACTTTGGATACTGCCGGTATTAATAGCTACTATGGGTATTCAGGGGCTTGGATTTGGGCTATTATTGTCTGCCATTACGTCAAAATATAGAGATATACGTTTTCTAATAAGTTTTGGCGTCAGTTTAGCAATGTATGCATCTCCAGTTATATTCCCACTTTCCATTGTACCCGAAAAATATAAATGGATAATTCTTGCAAATCCAATGTCAGCTATTATCGAAACATTCAGATTGATGGTATTTGGAGTAGGGCAAATCAGCATTTATAATATATTATATTCTATAACCTGTACAGTGATACTTTTTTTTCTGGGCTATTTAATTTTCAATCATACGGAAAAAGATTTTATTGATAACGCCTGATATGTCTACTGTTATAAAAATAGAAAATATATCAAAGCTCTATAGACTTGGAACTATAGGGAGTGGTACTTTGCATAATGATTTGAAACGCTGGTGGGCGAGGTTACGTAGTCAAGAAGATCCTTTTCAGAAACTTGGTGAAAGAAATGTTCAAAATACAATAGGAAAAAGTGATCTGATTTGGGCATTAAAGGATATTAATCTTGAAATTCAAGAGGGGGATGTTTTAGGTATCATCGGTAATAATGGTGCGGGGAAATCAACCCTATTGAAAATATTATCGAGAATTACCTCACCAACAACAGGTTTAGCAAAAATAAAAGGAAGGATTGCTAGTTTATTAGAGGTTGGTACCGGATTCCATTCAGATCTCACAGGAAGAGAAAACATTTATTTGAATGGGGCAATATTGGGGATGACTAGAAATGAAATTTCTATTAAACTAGATGAAATCATTGATTTTTCAGGTATTGAACGATATATTGATACGCCGGTAAAACGCTATTCCAGCGGAATGTATGTACGATTAGCATTTTCAGTTGCAGCTCATTTGGATCCAGAAATATTATTAATTGATGAAGTATTGGCGGTAGGAGACTATTCCTTTCAAGAAAAATGTCTCGGGAAGATGAAAAATGCTTCTAAACTGGGAAGAACAGTATTATTTGTTAGTCATAATCTTGGGTCTATCAGGATTTTATGTGATAAGGCACTTTTATTAAAGGATGGGATGATTACATATCATGATTCAGCTCAAAAGACAATTGAATTCTATCGAAATTCATTTATAAAAAATATGGAAGTAAAATCATTTAAGATTGAAAGAGAATTGAGTGCTTATGTTAACGATATTAATTTGACAGATATTAATGGTAATCCCATCTCTATTATTCCAATGCATGTACCTTATAGAATCGTTGTTCAAGTAACACTAAACCAAGATATCAATCTATGTATTTTAGGTATAGGTTTTAATACTTCTGATAATGTGAAAGTGAGAACTATTTGGTCAAAACCTACAGATTTAAAAAAAGGTAAATATAATTTCACATTTATTGAAGATAAAATATTTTATACAGGGACATATCAACTTTGTTTTGGTATTTCGATGATTGATGGGAAAATACCCATTCAATTTTTACGAAATGCCATTACCATAGAATTTGAGAAATATGTTGATAGACGTATAGCTGTTGATACAAAATCAGGTTTAATTATTAATCAAGAAAAAATAAACATAAAAAAAATATAACAAATGTACAATTTCAATATCAAGATAGTTTTATATTATAAAATTGATGAAAATAAATAAAACAAAACTATATAATCAATATTTTATAAAAAAAATATTTTGTAAGACAGGTATAAGTAATTTCAATTATAAATTATTCTCTGATGGGATTGAACATTATACATTAAAACTTAAAGCTGAAAATGATTTAGGGTTCAAATTTACTGGTAGTCCAGGACCTTCAGATTTGTACTCGACAACTTATGCTATAATGTTATTAGGATTATTGAATAAAATAGATCAGTTGGATAAGAATAATGTTGTAGAATATCTAAACCAATTCCAATGTGAAGATGGTTTTTTTCGTGAGAGTAAATTGGAGTCTGAATTATCTGAGATTGCACATCATTGGGGCTGGCATCATCTAATCCCTCACCTAATTATTGCTTACGATTATTTAAATGTAAAGCCTAAATATGATTTTATAAATGTTATAGAAATTTTTAAAAAACAATCTATTTCATCATGGCTTAGTGAATTAGATTGGACTGAAAAATATCTCTATACAAGCAATATTTTAATGAATATTGGGATTGTTCTCCAATATTCCAGAGATCATTTCCAAAATGGAAAAGCTGCATTATTAATAATCGAAATGAAAAAATGGATTATTGAAAATATTTTTAATAACGATTATTTAATTGAAAAAATAACAAATAATAATACAAAACAGATCAGATCAACTGTAATAAAAACACTATATCATATTATCCCAATATTTTATTTTGATGATGAATTAGATTTATTACCTACTGAAAGTATTTTATTACATACTATTAGGACTCAAAATAAATCAGGTAGTTTTGGTTTGTCAGAATATGGCGATGCATGTGAAGATATAGACTCAATTTATTTAATCACCTTGTTAGATAAAGAAAAAAAATATAAAAATATTGTTATAAAGTTTTTCAATTATGTCTTTCTAAATCAAAATATTGATAACGGTTTTGTATTTAAAAGAAATTTAGCATTTAAATACGCAGACCAGCCAATTCTATCATCTAGAATTAATGAGAGTAATCTTTTTGCAACATGGTTTAGAACATTGTCAATTGCTTTTGTTTGTGATTATTTGCAAATTGAACACAATTTCAAATTTTCTAAAGATTCTGGTTATCAATTTTATTAAATAATTGATTTATTAATTAGAATTGATGATTAATATTTATTATATATTATTGGTACATAATTAATAATCAGGGTAAAATCAGTTGGTCATAAAATTCAATCAAGGAGGAATAAATTATATATGAATATAGGTTTTGTTGGATTAGGTAAACTGGGTCTTCCATGTGCACTCGCTGTTGAATCCCGAGGATATTCTGTAATTGGTTATGATCCTTCAAATCAAGTGAAGGAAATATTAGATACAAAAAAAATAAGATATAATGAACTGTGGGCTCAAGAGCATCTAAGTAAAAGTAATATTCAAATTAAAAAAATCGAAGTAATTGTAGAACGTTCTGAAATAATTTTTGTACCGATTCAGACGCCTCATGGTGAAGAATATGAGGGCATTACTCGAATTCCTAAAGAGAGGTCCGACTTCGATTATTCATATTTAATTAAAGGTGTGACTGACTTAACAAATGAAATTGAAAAACAGGGGAATGATAAAATTGTTATAATTATTTCAACTGTTTTACCTGGAACAATTAGAAAATATATAAAGCCTATATTAGGTAAACATACAAAATTATGTTATAATCCCTTTTTTATTGCAATGGGAACTACGATGAGAGATTTTCTTCATCCAGAATTTATATTATTGGGCCAAGATGATGATTGGGCTCTAAATCAATGTAAAAAATTTTATAAATCATTTATTCATGCACCAATTTATGATACTACACTGGAGAATGCAGAACTTATCAAAGTATTGTATAATACATTTATATCAACGAAATTAGCATTTGCAAATACCGTAATGGAATTATGTCATAAACTTCCAAATACTAATTGTGATGATGTAATGAATGCTCTCTCACTAGGTAAAAAACGAATATTAGCTGAATCATATTGGTCTGGTGGAATGGGTGATGGTGGTGGTTGCCATCCGCGGGACAATATTGCATTAAGTTGGCTTTCAAGAAAATTGGATCTATCTCATGACTGGTTTGAAAATATAATGATGCAGAGAGAAAAACAAACAGATTGGTTTGCTGATATAATTGAATCATATTACAATGAGAATGATGTAAATAATTTATATATTTTAGGTAAATCATTTAAATCAGAACTTAATATTATAACAGGAAGTCCTGCGATATTATTGCACAATATTTTGAAAGAACGTGGTTTCGATGTTATTTCATATGACCCTTATGTTGACAAAATAAAGATAAATTTTAAAAAGGGGGTATATTTCATCGGTACAAAACATCCTGATTTTTTAGAATATAATTATCCAAATGGCTCAATAGTAATAGATCCATGGAGATATATACCCAATAATGATAATTATGACGTAGTACAGATTGGTATAAGTAATCTATAAAATACTTGCTATTGTAATAATGAGTATATATTTATGACATATCTATATTCCTTAAGAAAAAATATAGAAAATATTATAGGAAACATATTCCAATATTTTGAAACTCTAATTAAAAAAAAATATCTACATTTATTTAATCCTTATAAACGATTTGTGTCATTTAAAATATTGGCATACCATGGTATAGGCAACCAATTGTTTCAATATGCTGTAGCAAGATCATATTCTATAAAAAATAATGTCCCATTAATACTCTCAGAGCCTATTAACCATAGGCTTGGAGATTTTGATATTCATTGCAAGTACGTTAAAACAAAAAATCTACAATTGGTTAAGAAACATATTTTTAGGGAAGCTGCTTTTTGTTACAATAAAAATTATACAAAATATTATGATAGGAAGTATTTTATAGGTTCGTTTCAAACAGAAAAATATTTCCAAGAAATTCGAGCAATACTTTTAAAAGAAATGAAATTGAAAGATAATAGTATTAATAGTTATTGTAAAAATTATATTGAAAGTATTAAGAATAAAAATGATAATAAACCATTAGTAGCTCTACATAATAGAAGGGGTGATAATGTGTCTGCAAATAAAAATTATGATGATAAAATGGAAGGTTCATTTCGTATTGATAAACATAAATACCATCCCTTATTATCTCTAGATTACATTTATAGTGCAATGTCTTATTTTTCTAATTCTGTATTCTTAATATTTTCAAATAATGATGAAGATATTAAATGGTGTGAAAAAAACATTAATGGTGAAAATATATTTTATTCTAAAGGTCATAATGATTTAATTGATTTTACACTTATGAAAATGTGTGATCATAATATTATTGCTAATAGTACTTTTAGTTGGTGGGCTGCTTGGCTTAATGAAAATCCGAATAAAATTGTAATAGTCCCCAGACTGTGGTTTGGAGAAGCATATTCACATTTTAATATAAAAGACTTAATCCCTAATGAATGGATTGTTATATAGTTTTATTAAGAGGTACTAATGATTAAAATAAATATAGGATGCGGTTGGAGAAATTTTGGTAAGGATTGGATACATATAGATGGGGGTGATTATGACCATTTAGATTATAATAATATTACTAAATTAGAATTTAAAAATGAGAGTGTTGACTTAATTTATGCATCACATGTAATAGAATATTTTGATAGAGATCAAGTAAGAACATTACTTGAAGAATGGAAAAGAGTATTAGTAGATCAAGGGATATTACGGATAGCTGTTCCGGATTTCTTTCAAATTGCTAAACTTTACAATGGAAATAAATATCCATTAGATAACTTTCTAGGTCCTATGTATGGAAAAATGTTAATGGGTGATCAAGTTATTTATCACCGTACTATATATGATTATATTAGTATTAAAAAATTATTGAGCGATATAGGATTCACTAGAATATCGAAGTATGATTGGAGAGACACAGTGCATTCTGAATTTGATGATAATAGTCAAGCATATTTACCTCATATGGATAAAGAATCTGGAGTATTAATAAGCCTTAATGTTGAGTGTGCAAAGTGAATATTAGTCATAAAATTTGGCCATTAGGTAAACTACCAAAAAATATGCAAAGGCCTGAATTGGATATGTTAAAAAATAATGGATATAAATGGGATGATCCATTTGATGTTGTTTCATTGTTTGAGGAAAAAATTTCTAATTATGCAAACTGTAAATATGCGATTGCAGTTGATAATTGTACTGATGCAATCTTCCTATGTTTAGAATATTTAAAATATTCAGGAAAGATTGATATTAATGAAGTTATAATTTTTCCATCCAATTGTTATGTTTCTATACCTATGGTAGCAAAAAAATGTGGTTTTAATATTGGATTCGTTGAAAAAGAATGGTCTGGTGTTTATCAATTAGGTGATACTGCAGTTTGGGATAGTGCAGGACGTTTTACGCAAGGAATGTATATTAAACAATCTTATCAATGTTTATCCTTTCAAATAAAAAAAAGAATACCTATTGGTAAAGGTGGTATGATTTTAACAGATAATCCAAATGCAATGAAATGGTTAAAATTAGCTAGATATGAAGGTAGAGATTTAAATGTTGATTATTCTAACCAACAATATAAAATATTAGGTTGGAATATGTATATGACACCTGAGGACGCTGCAAGAGGAATTTTAATTATGGATAAACTTCCACTAGAAAATGAAGATACTCATAGAAATTTACAATATCCTGATTTATCTAATCAGAAAATATTTTTATGAAAATATTAATCACGGGTGGTGCAGGTTATTTTGGTTCCATGCTAACTAAATATTTATTAAATAAAGATCACAAAGTAACTGTATATGATGATCTTTCATTTGGTGATTCAGCTGTAGGACCCTTACAAAAAAACAAGAATTATTATTTCATCAATGATACTATATTAAACTATAAATACCTTGAAAGAGTAATTTATGAAAATGATTTAATTATACATTTAGCCGCTATAGTAGGCGAAGATAATTGTATTCGGAATAAACTAAATGTCGAAAATATAAATTGTAAAGCAACCGAATTTATTTCTGATATTTGTAGTGAATCACAAAGAAAACTCATTTTTCTAAGTACTTGTAGTAATTATGGTAAGAATGAATTTATCGTAACTGAAGAATCAGCATTAAATCCTTTGGGACTATATGCAAAATCAAAAATTAGTGCAGAAAAATATATAATAAATAATTGCACATCAAGCTGGTTAGTTCTTCGTATGTCAACACTTTTTGGAGTCAGTTATAAAACGAGAACAGACATAACAATTAATCAGTTTGTTTATCAGCATATTAAAAAAAAATATTTAGAAATTTATGGTCCAGAAACTTACAGACCATATTTACATTTGCTTGATGCCAGTTCAATTATTTATAATTTATTTAATAAAAATACTGTTGGAGTTTTTAATATTGGTTATGATCATCTTAATTATAAAAAAATTGATATTGTTAACATTATTAATGCTATATTGGGTAAATGTGAATTAAAATACGTAGATATTGATGATCCTAGAGATTATAAAGTAAGTTTTTCCAAAATTGAAAAAATTATTGATTGTAAAAATAATTATACACTTGAATATGGTATTAATGAGCTATATAATCATTATACAGAATCATAAAATATTTATTATTAATGATTTAAAAACTCACCAGGATTAGTAAAGTGATCACTAACAATCCCCCTATTGTATCAGTTAATATGGTTGCTTATAATTCTGATAAATATATTAATGAAGCTATTAATAGTATTTTGTCTCAAACATTTACTGATTTTGAATTGATAATTGTTAATGATGGTTCAACAGATAAAACAAAAAACGTCATTTTGACTATTAATGATTCAAGAATAAAATATTATGAAAATCCTAATAATATTGGACAAAATATTTCAAGGAATATTGCTCTAAAATACTCTATTGGGAAATATATTGCAGTTATGGATGCTGATGATATTTCTTATGATAATCGATTAGAAAAACAGATTAAATTTATGGAAGAAAATGAGGATTATGGATTAATAGGAAGTCTTGCAGGAGTCATAGATCATACTGGTAAATCATTAGGAATAAGCCAGTCAAAATGTTTTCCACCTAATGAGACAATGGTTTATTTACTTTTTAAGAATTGTTTTACACATTCATCAATTTTGTTTAGAAAAGAAATACTTAATAAAGTAGGAATAAATAGAAATCTATTATTAGCAGCAGATTATGAAATTATTGTGAAAGTATCAAGATTTATGCAGGTAGGAAATATTAATGAAGAACTTGTAAAATATAGACGACATGATAATAGTGAATTACATTTAAAAAAAGATAAAAAAGATAAATATGACCAATCTATATTAATAAATCAAATCAATGAATTGGGTTTAAATCCATCTGAAGCGGAATTAAATATTCATCACACTATGGACAAAAAATTTGCACATAGTGTTGATAAGGATTATTATCTCACATTAAATTGGTTAGATAAACTATTTAATGCAAATAGAAAAATGAAAATTTTTCCAGAATCAGAATTTTATAAAAGAATTTCGGGTTATTGGTTTAACCTTATGAATAACCCCATCCAATATAATGCTAAATTATTATATTTTTATTTTAGTTCACCCATTATGAAATTCACTAATAGGAGATTTATTGATCATATTAAATTCATTATTAAATGTTTGTTCAAATTCAGAAGAAACTATTACTATTAAATATGATATTATGATTATAATGCCAAAGTTTTCTATAATGGATAAAAATAGTTCAGTTTATTAAAGAGCATAATGGTAGGCTTGTAAAAGAAATGGGCTTTGATTGATAATAAATAACATAAAAAATATTATATTTAAATTTTTACGGTTATTTGGTTTTAAGCCATCAATCGTATATAATTATAATAAATATAGAAAAGATTTACGTGAATGGATTCATCAAGGTGGAGTGATAACTGAAAAATATCCAATTAAAGATGAATACTATACAAAAGCGGGAGTTCATAGCGGACAATATTTTCATCAAGATTTGTTAGTTGCATCTTACATATTTAATAAAAATCCAAAACGTCATATTGATATAGGATCTCGGATTGATGGTTTTGTAGCACACGTTGCTTCATTTAGAAAAATTGAAGTTTTTGATATACGAGATACAACTCAATCTGTACATAAAAATATGATATTTCATCAAGTAGATATGATGGAGAATAGTTCTGCAGAAATAACAGATTCACTTTCGTGTCTACATGCAATTGAACATTTTGGATTAGGGCGATATGGTGACACAGTAGATATAACAGGACATATAAAAGGAATAGACAATCTTATTGCTATGCTAAAAAAAGATGGCATTCTTTATATTAGCTTTCCTATAGGGAAAAAAGATGAGGTTTATTTTAATGCTCATCGTATTTTTCATCCAAATAGTTTTTTACATTTAAATTCCGTAAAGGAAAACTTATTATTACAACAGTTTGATTATATTGATAATTATGGGGACTTACATATCAATGCAAATTTAACTAATGTAATTGATAAATTGCTCCCAATTAGTTTTGGATGTGGAATTTATACGTTTAAAAAAAAATAATTAAAGAAATAAATTTTTAATAATATTGACTCACCTAACGTTTTGTTATTGAAAAATCCCAGAAACTTGCATTTGCTGTGGAATTGGCAAAGCAAGGATATAACATTGTAATTGATGATGAATTGGAAGTTGTTAAACAGATAAAGTTGATATATGATGATTTATTTGAATATATAAAATAATAAATATTTTTATTAATAAATTAAATCTTATAAAACAGATAAGTTATATAGAATTAAAAGAGGGCTAGTAAAAAAGCTCATTGAAATAAAAGTATTATTAACTCTATCAGACCCTGAAAAACGATATGGTTCTAATAGTGCAAAATAATATTGGAGAAATGTTCCTAAAGTTAAAGGTAGTAATCCTTGGGATACAGAGAAGTTGAAATCTATATGCGATGCAGAAGTCACATTTATTTGTTCAGTAAACTTTTTTTGAAACCGTTTAGTCAAAAAATAGTAATATGACATTTCAATTAGTGGATAACCAATCATAAATGACAATTAGTGTATATATTACCTGTTTTAATAAAAGCAAATTTATAGGTGAAGCCATTGAGAGTGTCTTAAATCAATCTTTGATGCCTAAAGAGATTATTATTATCGATGATTGTTCAACAGATGGTTCCGTGGAGATTATTAAGAGGTATATCAAGGAATATCCTAAACTTATCGTGCCTGTATTTAACCGGCAGAATCGCGGTATTACTGAAACACGAAATATTGCCTTGAAAAAATGTACAGGTGATATTATTACATTTTTAGATGGGGATGATTATTATTACAAAGAAAAATTAGAGAGAGAATATCATGCGTTAGTGAATTCAAATGCCCATGCGGTATATTCCAACTTTCATTATGTGAATGAGGGAGGGAAGATTACAGGTCAATTTGCTGAGGCGGGGGACAGTCCGACTGAGGGGGATATTTTCCTAAACACTTTTGGCAGAATCTATAATGTCAGTTCAGGTAACAATTATATTTATGAGATGTTTTACCGTGACTGTTTAGATGAATCCGGATATTATGACACCGCGATCACACTTTGGGAAGATTGGGATTTCAGAATACGGTTTTCCAAAAAGTTTCAATATACCTATTGCCCAGAATTAAATATGGTGTATCGGAAGCATTTAGGGGGAATATCGCGATCCGGGGAATCTTTACATTATTTCTACCAAAAAAAGATTTTTAAAAAGAATACACATCTTCTTGGAGATATTTCCGATAAGGATAGAGAATTTGTCGAATTGAGAGTAAAAAAAAAACTAGAGGGATTGTTAAACACACTAATGATGGATGCTATTAAAAGTAACAATCAAATCAGAGCATTTTCATATTGGGTCCGTCTTTTTCTTTTTTACAACTCCAAAAAATACATTCGATTTACCCTTGAACACCTGCTTCCCGGAAGAAGGTATCAGCAGATTTTACAGGTCAAAAACAGGATAAGACCAAACAAATGATCACTCTTTTCTCAACCCCCAAAGATTTTATCGGAATATTTAAAACCATCCAGACCAATGCGCTTCGGAGTTGGAGGCATTTATCTCCGGATATTCAAATTATTATCATGGGGGATTCACAAGGGAGTTGTGAAATGGCAGAAGAAATTGGTGCAGAATTTATACCAAACATTCGGTGTAGCAAAGAAGGAACACCGCTTTTGAATGATTTATTCCGGCAGGCAAAAAAAAAAGCAAGATTTTCCATCATGACCTTTATCAATGCAGATATCATTTTACCGGTGAATTTTCTTAATGCTGTAAATATAGCCACAAAGAGATTTAATCAGTTTTTGTTGATTGGGCATCGGTGGGATATGGATGTAAATACGGTTATTGACTTTCGAGATAGTCAGGCTCCAAATCATTTTTGGGAATCTGCGGCAAATAAAAGCCAAAAACATCCCTGCACAGGAATTGATTATTTTGTTTACAATAAGATGTTATGGGGTGAAATCCCAGATTTTACTGTTGGAAGGCCAGGGTATGATAATTGGTTAATCTGGAAAGCAAGAAGATCTCTGATTCCAGTTGTTGATGCATCAGAATCAGTGAAAGTGATACATCAGAATCATTATTACAATTTACAAAATACTACTAAAAATCCAAGTTTAGTGCAAGATTATAAGTATCACCCAATGCTGGATAGTATAGAAGGAAAAATAAATAAAAAACTAGTAGAGGGATTTTTTTTTAAAAAATTAAGAGTATTAAACATACTAGATAGTACATATAAGATATCAGATGATAAAATTTATAAAAAAAATGATATAGACTCAAGATCTAGATTTTGGCATAGACTACCTATAGTATTCCCAGAGCTTTCTTTTTTTATTAAAATATACAGAAGGTATTTATTAAAATATTTATCTAAGATAAGAAAAATAATTACTCGTTAAACTGATAATCAAATTTGCATTAACATCAAAGATATAGAATAAAAAATGAGCCATTATTATTACATGTTTATAATATATAGTATTAACAATATTTTATAATATATTAAGTATGGATATAAAACATTATAAAATAGCCGACCTTAAAAATGAATTAGATTCTGACTTATTTTGGGAAAGTGACAATATGCCAATAACCAAACATAGAGCATTATCTTTTATAAATAATCCAAGAGCCGATAAGAATGATATTATTTTAATTGTAGCTTTTGAGTTCAATAAAACAGTGGGTTATATAGGAATTGTCCCGGACATTATTTATTTAAATGATAATGAATATAAAATTGGCGTCTTAAGTACGTGGTGGGTAAATCCAACCTGTTTAAAATTAGGTATAGGGAAAAAGTTGTTATTTTATGCACTTAGTTGTTATGATGAAAAATTGTATTTATCTGGTTATACAAAGGTTGCTGAATCTATATATAAAAAAACAAATCTTTTTCATTTAATAAATATTTTTTCTGGTATTACTATAAATAAGAGATTTTCTTTTAATGATTATTATAGTAGATCTATCTTGAAAATAATCACACCTACTCGATTTAAAAAAATAATCACAAATATCATTAATAAAAATCTTATAAAAAAACAAAAACATTGGATTTATGAAAACGAAAATATTATTAAAAATATAAGATTTGAATATGTAGATAAATTTGACTTGCATGCTGAAGAATTTATTCAACAACACAATAAAAATGAATTATTTAGAAGAGATTTTCAAGTTCTAAATTGGATTATAGATTATCCTTGGGTTTTAGAAACGCCATTAAATGATGGTTATTATGATAAATATTATTTTTCTTCTGTGGCTCGGAAATTTAATTTCATTAATATTTTAATTTATGATTTGAACAATAAATTAGTAGGGATATTATTATTAAAACAAAGAGATAGCCACTTAACTATTCCATATATTTATTATGAAGATGATTATTTTATTACAATTACTAAGTTATTAGTTTTACATATATTTCAATTAGATATAATGACAATTAGCATATTTAATTATGAGCTAATTAATCAACTTAAAAGTCTCAAATCCCCCCTCTATATTATGAAAAGTAAAAATAATAATAAACCTTTAATATCAAATCAATTTAAGTCATTTGACCTTTCAAATTATATTCTTCAAGATGGAGATGGTGATTTAGTTTTTACATAATCAATAATTCAAATAATGAAAGTTAACTATTTTAAATGAATGGGATTCTTGTAACAATATCGTTAATGTTTAATAAGGGGATATGGTAATTGAATATGACAGGTAAAATGAATCCAATAAAAGATAAACTGAAATATTATATATTACAATCATTAGATATAATTGATACAAATATATTAAGAAGATTAAGTGGAATTAATCCATTATTACCATTTTATCATACTGTATCTAATGAGCGTCTTCCACATTTAGTATATTTATATCAGTTTAAAAATGTAGATCAATTTATTTTAGATTTAGATTATTTTTTATGCTACTATAAATCTATTTCATTAGAAAAGCTTATAAAACATAAAAAAGAAGGCATAAAAATACCATCTAATAGTATTCATATCACTTTTGATGATGGGTTAAAAGAAAATTATCAAATTATTGCACCTATACTTAAAGAGAAAAATCTGGATGCAACTTTTTTTATTTCAACTTCCTTTATAAATAACCAAAAACTATTTTACAGACATAAAGCTAGTGTAATTATCAACTATTTACAAGAAAGTAATAATAAAAAATACGAAAAATTAACAATGGAAGTGCTTAAGGATAATAATATTAATTCTCAAGATTTGATCCAGAGTATTTTATCTGTAAGCTATGAAAAACAAGATACTTTAGATGTAATTTCAAATGAAATAGATTTTAGTTTTCAAGAATATTTGAATTTTTATCAACCATATTTAAAATCAAATCAAATTAGCAGTTTAATTAGTGAAGGCTTTTCAATTGGTTCACACAGCTGCGACCATCCTTATTATCAAAAAATTAATTTATCTGAGCAAATAAAGCAAACTCATACGAGTCTCAATTTACTATCAGATCAATTCTCAATTAAATATAAAGCGTTTGCAATACCCTACAATGATTTAGATTTAAACTCTGACTTTTTTAATGCTCTTTATTCAAATTTAGGTATAGATATTTATTTTGGGACTGCTGGGATGCTAATTGATCAATATAAATCTAATTATCAAAGATTTCATTTAGAGGGTAAATATTCAGGAATTTCTCCATATAAAGTAGTAAAAAACAAATATTCAAATGTAATATTTGAAAGATTGAGAGGAAGAAGTATATTGATGAGGCAATAATAATATATCAGATGTCCATAATATTGATAAACTAGGGAAATTGGAATGTAAAGTGTTTTAGGGAATGGTTATTGCCAAAGCAATCTACACTCCACATATTTGATAATATCTAATATAAGATAGTATTTTACAAAAACTATTGTTAAATGAATCAACAATCTAAAGCTTTAATAACTGTTGGTATAACAGCATATAATGAAGGATCTTATCTGAAGGAAGCCTGGAATTCTGTAGTTAATCAAACAGATAATAGATGGGAAGCCATAATGGTTTTGGATGGTGGTGCTGATAAGCAAACTAAAAAAATATTTCAACAGATTGTGCATCCTAAACTAAAAAAATATGTTTTTGAAGAAAATCAAGGGCCATATGGAACAAGGATAAAAGCAATTGAAATGTCAGATGCTAAGTGGTATTACCAATTGGATTCGGATGATTTATTGCCTCCCAATGCCATTAATGATGTCATCAAAGCAATTGAGAATAATCCAAAGGCTGAGTTTATTTATGGAGATTGTGAAGTATTTTCCAATGATTCAACTAATTTAATTAAACCTTTATCTGATGAAGAACAGTTATGTCACAAAACCCTTTTTAATGCGGCAAGTCCTATTTCTAAAGTACTTTATAGTAAAATTGGGGGTTATAACAAAAGTATGTATATCAATGCAGATTGGGATTTTTGGCTAAGTGTATATGAGCAGCATATAATTGGTGAATATACAGACCGCATGATTTATAAATATAGAATAAGAAAAAGTAATGTTGGTAATAAATATATGCATCTTAGGCCTGATATTGTTGATCAGATTATTAAAAGACACCCCGTATATTTTAATAATGATCAAAGGGAGAATGCAGCGCGGTTTTATGTTCTAGAGAGGTTAGCGAGGTATTACAGATCAATTGGTGATAGATTTAATGCTGCAAAAAATGTGAGATTAGCTCTACAATATGGGGATTCTATCCCAGTATTTAAGTCTATTTTATCTGAAGAAAAAATGTCTACTTTTAGAATATTTATTAGAAAAATAGTACGATTAATAACCCTTTATGTATAATTTTATTACTCTCCTTAAAATAAGAAGATTTGATCATTTAGATTTAATAAGTGATACGTCTTGTGCAAAGGGCGATGGTGTATATTGTTCTAATTCAGCAAATGATAATTTATATAATATATTAAAAACATTTGAGGATTGTAGTCAGTTTCATTTTGTTGATTTGGGCTGTGGAAAAGGTGGGGCTCTATTTATAACTGCAGCTTTTTTCAATTTTAATAAGATAACTGGGGTCGAAAGAGAAATAGATTTTATATCTAGTTGTAAAAAGAATTTACGAAATTATAGAGAAGTAGAAATAATTTGTGAAGATGTAATAAACTTTTCAATTGCTTCAACAATGAACTTATTTTATATGTATAATCCGTTTGGTAGTAAAACAATTGATAAAGTTGTTGAAAATATTCTTTTATCGTATAGAGAAAATAAAAGAGATATTTATATTTTATATAAAAATGCTGTTGAACATAAATTACTTTTATCTAAGGGATTTAAGGTCATTGAAACATTTTTATTAAAAAAATTAGAAGGTAAAAGACATTGGAATTATGAATCTATGCCAAATTCAGAAGTAAAATTATATAAGTTATCAAACGAAAATATAATCAATCATTCTTAGATATATTTTGTGGCTAAAAAAATACCAAATAATTTTACTAAAGATATTATAGAACAATATCATTTGGAATTATATAATTCTATTTGGCATTATAGTTTTAATGCCAAACTACTTAACCATGATTTTTTATTAAAAAAATCTTTTAATGGCGATGTTTGTTTATATTCTAAGCCATATAATCAGTGGTCACCTGCACCTATATATACAAATTTTAATTCTACACATAATATACGGTCAGAGAATATAATTAATGATTTATATAATCAAAATAATTCTATAAAGAGAAAGCTTTTTTGGTTTCTAAAAACTAAATCATTTGATGAATATCTAGAGGAGAGAACGAAATGTTCATCCCAGCCGTCAAAAAATTTTCCTACTTCAAAGAATTATATGAAAAAAAGAGATAAGGTAAATGGATCGATGGAAATATGTGATTTTGATAAAGAATTTTATTATTGTCATTACAATCGCTTAAAACAAGAACATTTCTATAATGCAGAAACCATGTATTCATATCTAATTAATTCAAATACTGGATTGCCAAAAGAATGGGTAAAAACAGCTATACTTTGGCATAATGATGAAATAGTAGCCATCTTTCTTATTATAGATGATAGTAGGTCAATATCACTGGTAAATTTAGCATCTTATAAAACCAACTTAAGTTTTGGTTTGATACTATGTACTGATATTATTAAATATTGTTGTGAAAATGGTTATTATTCATTTGACACAGGGGTGAGCGGAATGTATGGTACATATAAAAATAAAATATTTCTCCACAGTAGAGAATTGAATAATCCCAAAAAACTTTTTTTTCTAAAGAAGTGTAGAAAGTTTATTAAGCGTAGTAAGAATATGATTTCTAATTCTAAACAATTCATTTGAGTAATTTTTGGACAAAAGACCTTATTTATTAATTACAATAGATACAGAAGGTGATGATTTATGGTCACGTCCTAAAAGGATAACGACTGCGAATATTAATTATCTCCCTCGTTTTCAGGAAATATGTGATTCTTATGGTTTAAAACCAACTTACCTTGTGAATTATGAAATGGCATGTTGTTCTGCTTTTAAAGAATTTGGTTTAAATATAATCTCTAATAAGGTGGGGGAAATTGGTATGCATTTGCATGCATGGAATAACCCTCCCCTTGTTCCACTTACAAAAGATGATTATCTGTATCAACCATATTTAATAGAATATCCTCACAATATTATTAGCGAAAAGATTAAGATAATTACAGATTCATTAGAAAATATTTTTAATCAAAAAATGATTAGTCACCGTGCTGGTAGATGGGCATTCAATGCAATTTATACTGAGTCATTGATTGATCAAGGCTATAAAGTTGATTGTTCGGTAACACCATTAAGATCCTGGAAAAATAGTTTAGGTGATCCGAATGGTGATGGAGGGATAGATTATTCATTTTATCCAAACCAACCATATTGGACTGATAACAATGGTGGGAATAAAACAGATTCCTTATTGGAAATACCCGTTACGATTGTATCACAAAATAATTTTATAAATTATCTAATAAATAATCCTGCACTACCAAGAAAATGCATTATTAATCAATTCCATTCATATATTAAACCAATATGGCTTCGACCTAATGGCAACAATTTAGAAACTATGAAAAAAATATTAGATTATAAAATTCAAGCTGGTGATGATTATGCAATGCTCACCTTGCATTCATCCGAATTGATGCCAGGAGGAAGCCCAACTTTTACTACCGAATCAGATATTGAAATTCTTTATGATCATCTCCAAAATATTTTTAATTATTCTAAAGATATTTATCAACCAGGTACATTAACAGATTACTATAACTATTATATAAAAAATTACTAAAATTGTTGAATGTACTACACATTATAGGAACCTTCAATACTGGTGGGATACAAAAATTTGTTCTACAACTTATTAGTTCTGAGTATTTAAATGAATTTAACCATCAGGTGGTAAGTACTATACTTCATAAAGGTAACTATAAAGTTGAATATGAAAAAAATAATATTAAACTTACACACCTACCTTTTACATTTTCCCCTAAAACATATATCCCACATAGAATAGATAAACAACTTCGTTTCCTCCTGTCTAAATTATATTTTTTTAGGATGTTGTATTACCTGGGAAAATCTGAAATTGATATTGTACATAGTCACATCCCTAGTCAAATCATTAGTCAGATTTTAGCTACTATATTTGCTGGTAAAAGAATAATTTGGACAATCCATGGTGAATATTCCCTAAGTAGATTAACCATATGGTTCCTTCGTATTCTTGAGTCAGCTCTTCCAAACACAAAGTTTCAAATTATTGCTGATTCAATACCAGCACTGCATTCAACAATACCGTACACTGTGAAAAATCCAAAACCAGACAATATCATTCGAACGGGTATTGAAATAGAACCCTATTTGCAGAAGTATGATAAATCTATTATAAGGGAAAAATACAATATAGAAGATGATATAATAATAATCGGTTCAACTGGCAGGATTGTATGGCAGAAAAGATATGATCAGCTCATATCATTATTAGAAAATTATAATTTTAATGAAAAGAAGTATCATTTTCTCATTGCTGGAGAAGGCAGTTTAAGAAATAAACTGATAACTGAGGTAAAAAAGCAAAAACTTCATAGACATATCACTTTTATCGGGAATATAAAAAATATTCCTGAATTCCTTTCAGCAATCGATATTTATATCCAACCTTCAGCTACAGAAGGTTTCCCCTTATCAGTTTTAGAAGCAATGGCAGCAGGGCTGCCAATTATATGCTCGGATGCTGGTGGTTTAAAGGAAATGATACATCATAATGAAACGGGTATAATATATAAATCGGGTGATTTAAGTGCTTTATATGAGGGTTTTATTAAAATGTTTTCCATGCTTCCTGATGAATTATGCCAGTTGGGTAGAAATGCCAGAAAAATAGTTCAGGATAAATATTCTATTAATAACTGTTCACTACACTACAATACTATTTATAATTTAGATAAAAAATAAAACAATCAAGATGAAACATAAATTATCAATTATTATCCCCGTATATAATGAAGAAAAATTTATTGCAGAACTTTATTCAAGAGTATTACAGGTAGAATTACATACAGGCATTTCGAAAGAAGTTATTATAATTGATGATGGATCTGATGATGGAACAAAAAATATAATTAAAGGTTTTGATGATGAAAACACAATTATTATAGACAAGGAAAGAAACAGTGGCAAAGGAGCATGCATACGGTTGGGTTTAGAAAAAGCATCAGGGGATATCATACTCATACAGGATGCTGATCTTGAATATGACCCGAATGAATATCCTAAATTACTGGATCCAATAATAAGTGGGAAGGCAGAGGTTGTATATGGGTCTAGATTTAAGGGTGGCGAAGCCCATCGTATCTTATATTATTGGCATTCCCTTGGCAACAAATTTCTTACATTCTTTTCGAATATATTAACAGATTTGAATCTATCAGACATGGAGTGTTGTTATAAGGTATTTAGGAGAGAAATTATTCAACAAATTAATCTAGTTGAGAATAGATTTGGATTTGAACCTGAAGTTACTGCTAAATTAGCCAAATTATCAAAAAAGGATAAATGCCGAATTTATGAAGTTGGAGTTTCATATTCAGGTAGAACATACAAAGAAGGAAAAAAAATTAACTGGAAAGATGGTTTGGCTGCTATAAAATGTATATTAAAATATAATTTATTAGATTAATAATAAATTATATTGATGTATAAATATCGCTCCAGATATCTGGCTAAATCATTTCTTCCTCTAAGTGGTGGTTTTATATTTTTCCTAATAGCTTTATACATATCCCAACCAACTGCCAATAATGATATTTACATGCAGTTATTAGCCATTGATGGTATTCTATTAAACTTTGATTTTTCCGGAGTGGGTGGACATCCAATTGGAATTGCATTGTTAGGTTCTTTCATTAAGTTACTAAATATAGATCCATTGATTTTTTTTTATTGGTTACAACCATTTCTTATTTCATTAAGTTTTCTCATATTATATAAAATATTAATAACAGTATTAGAAACAAGGCCCGCTTTCTTTATATCAATGAGTTCACTAGGTTCTCTGATTATTATAAAATCAATGAATAAGGTAACGGCAGAAATAGTTTCTCTTATGATAATATTATTATTTATCACTTATATATGGAAGATAATTATCATAAATAGAGTAAATAATACATCATCTATTGTGATTTTGATATTAATTGGTTGGTTATCTATCTTATTTCGAAACGCATCTATCTTTTTAATATTAGGTGTGCTACTGTTTTTGTTAATTCATAATAAATTCGGGAAAATTAAACTTTTGATAGTGAGCTGCCTTATATTAATTCCTGGGTTTATAAAATCAACGTTCCATTATGATAATCCTGGCCATTTAGAAAAGATGTTTTCATTTGGCGCATCAGTAGATTTAGTTAAACAATTAATGAAACATTGTATGAATTTTACAGAAGTTATTTTTCCATACAATTTACATTTAAATGGACAACCTTGGCTTAAACTCATCATCGGTATTTTAGTTATTTTATTTATTATTTATCAGGTAAGAAAATCAGTAAAATTAAAAGAAAATATAAAATTATTAGGAGATTATTTTTTTACAATTGGCATAAGCTATTATTTATTTTTGACACTTGCGAGTATTTATTATCAGTATAGTTGGGGAGATTTATATAGAGTCAGTGGTTTTGGAATATTATTTATTTTATGTTCATTTTGGATTTATATATTTGCATTTTTTAAAAATTGGGAAAGGTACTTGTTACTATTCTTGATCATATCATCCATTAGTAAAATTACTTATGGACTAAGGTACGAACTAAATGCACAAGGATCTAGATTCTTATTTAATGATTATAGAGATACGGTTACAGATATTATTGAATATATCGATCCTGCCACAAGTGATTTATTTATTTATACAGGGGATAAATGGCAGGGTGAAAATTTATATTACATGATAAATATTATAATACTACCAATTCCTATCCATTTGAAATTAGAAAATATTCGAATGAAATTGAGAAAGCCAATATGTTTATACTATGTACTAGTTATGATATTAGTAAATTTGAATCTTCAAAATATAATAAGAGCCAGATAACAGGGGTAGACCAGGTTTATATAGTGACAATTAATTAACTTATGATAAATAAAAATTCGAATTATAAGTTGATATATTTATTAATTCTCTCATTTATAATTATAATATCTGTTGGTTTAATTAGTTTATTGTTAGCTCCCTATGAGAATCTTTTATCTCAATTAAATAAACTTCGTCCTGAATCTCCATTTCAGTTTTTTACTCAGGAATATCATAGTATTGTTAATAAAGTAATTGGAATATTGACTTTTTGTTTTCTCTTTATGAGCATATTATTAATTAAAAGAAAACAACAGTGCTTAAACTTAGTGTGTAAAATATATGATGAAATGTTTTATTATCATTTAAGATTGAAAGAAAAAACGAGTTTGTTCTTCAAAACAAATTCTAATCTATATATAGGGTCTCTCTTTGTTTTCATATTACTAGGTATATGTCTTAGGATATTTTATATAGACAGACCTGTATTTCATGATGAAGCTAAAACCTTTTACAGCTTCATTTCAAGTTCATGGATGGATGCTATATCTAATTATTATATCCCTAATAACCATGTCTTTCATTCTATTTGTGCTCGAATTTTCTATTTGCTCTTTGGTAATGAAGAGTGGGTATTTAGAATCCCCGTATTATTATCAGGAATATTTACAGTAGCATTTATTTATTTTTATGCAAGACAATATTATAATAAGCATATTTCTCTTATTCTATCTGCAGTAATAACAAATTCTATTCCCTTAGTGTTTTATTCTGTAAATGCTAGAGGATATATTATGGGCACTCTTTTCTTTTTATGTCTATCTATTTTGATAAAATCAATTAGAGATAAAGAAAGTATAATATTATGGTTCCTATTTATTCTTATTACAACATTGAGTATTTGGACAATACCAACAATGATAATGTCAGTAATATTTTTATTTATATGGTATATTCTAAATTCGAATACATCTCAATTATTATATGATATAATCAAATTGTCTTTGATTGGCTTAGTTTGTATAGCATCTTCTTTTATTGTTTACAGTCCTGTGATACTTAGAAGTAGTATCCATTCAATTTTTTCAAATCAATATGTTCAATCCCAAACTCTATCTGAAATAGTGCAGAATTTTCCAAACTATATATATGAATTATGGTTATTTGTTACCTCTGGTTATTCTAATACAATACAATTATATATGGTATTATTTTTTCTTATCTTGGGTATTTATTATCATCTTGTTGATAAAAACCATAGAAAAATTATTTATTCAACTATATTACTTTTCATAGTGGTATTATTTATAATGAGAAAGTTACCATATACTAGAACATTATTATTTATGTACCCTGTTATTTGGGGTGTAATTGTTTCAGGTATTTATATGATGATATCAACTATTTCTAATTATCTGAAAATAAATATTAATAAATCAGTATATATCGTATCTATGTTTCTATTAATATATTCTTCTCTTAATTGTTTAACTTATGAAGGAATTATCGAACAATCAAAAGATCAAACATGTCCACAGGCAGAGGAAATAATCACTGAAATTAAAATGGAATTGGGGCCTAATGATATTATTGAAACTTCAACACCTTTAGCCGGGCCAATTAGGTATTACTTAATTAAAAATGGAATTAAGCAAAATCAGTTTTATTGGTACAGTTCTAATAAAAGTAAAGAAAATTTATTAAATTATAATACGATATATGTAATAACTAGAGGTAGTAGAAATAGTTTGGCCTCATTTGGTTATACTGAAATGTCATCTATAGAAAAACATGACCCACCAATACTCTGGAAAAAGTATGAAGATGGGGTGAATGTTTATATTATTACTAAATCTTCTTAAAAATAATATATAAAATGAAATTTAAAAAAGAGTTTGATAATTTATCGAAAGAGCAAAAGGGAAATATTCTTAAACAATATGAACTTGAAGTTCTATATGCCGACATTATAAGACAATCATCTGATCCATTAGAACGGGGAAAACTATATTATAAACTATACAATGATTTTTTTAAACAACTCACTCACCACCCTTTGGTTCTTAGATCAAAAAACAAACGTGCATTAGAACATAGAATAAATAGAACAATCCAATTTTTACATCCGTATATAAATGCATCAACAAAATTTATTGAAATTGGCGCAGGTGATTGTAATCTAGCTGTCCGCCTATCCAATTGCGTTGAGAAAATTGTTGCAGTAGATGTATCGGAAGAGATTATGCCTGATTACAATAATACACCAGAAAATGTAAAATTACATATTTCTAATGATGGGACATCACTTCAAAGTGAAACAAATTATTTCAATGTTGCTTATAGTAATCAATTATTAGAACACTTCCATCCTGAAGATGTAAAAAAACATCTCTCTAATGTGAATAAAGTGTTATGTATAAATGGATGCTATTTATTCCAGACACCACATAAATATTTTGGACCCCATGATGTATCTGTATATTTTCATAATAAACCTATTGGATTTCATTTGAAAGAATATTGTAATTATGAACTATATTTTCTTTTAAGGGAAGCAGGATTTAGAAAAATAAATTTAATCACAGGAATAAAAAAACATAGAATTTTATTGCCAATAATAATTCCTTCCTTAGTTGAATTATTGTTGGCCTTATTTCCTTTTCAAATTAGGAAATATCTTTCTCTATTAACTCCCATACGTAAGTGTATTAATGGGCATATAATTGCAATAAAATAGATTATTTAAAAATATGTGTGGAATACTTGGTGAATTTATATTTGGCAATCATCTTTTAACAAAAGATGATTTTATATCCCTGTTAAACAGATCTAGAAATCGGGGCCCTGATTCTCAGGGCTATTATGCTATTGAAAATACTATTCAATTTGGATTTAACCGATTAGCTATTTTAGATTTAACAGCTAATGCTAATCAACCCATACAGAGTCCCTCTAGAAGATATACAATGGTATTCAATGGAGAAATCTATAATCATTTTGAATTAAGGTCCACCTTGCCACAAGGACAATTTCATTTTAAAGGACATGGTGATTCTGAATCACTTATTGCATGTTTTGATCATTATGGTATTTCCAAAACAGTTGAAATGTTGGATGGAATGTTTGCTATTGGCATATTTGATAACAAGGAGCAGTCATTACATCTTATTAGGGACTTTGCAGGTATAAAGCCTCTTCATTTCGCAATTGGGTCAGGTAAAGTAGTTTTTGCCAGTCAGTATGATCAGATTGCATGCCATCCAGAGTTTAAAAAAAATGATATAGATCCTGAAATTCTTCGATTATATTTAGAACAGCATTTTATTCCCCCTCCTTTTGGTATCCTGAAAAATACTTTTCAAGTGATGCCAGGTGAGATAGTCACTTTTACTCGTGATGGAAAAAAACAGGTAAATAAATATTGGGAATTCCCAGATTATATTGAACCAGAGATTTTCACAGACGATGATGCTCTTGAAAAAATCAGAGTAGAATTGGAAAAATCAGTTAAATATGAATTGGCATCAGACGTTCCGATTGGTGCATTTTTATCAGGAGGGATTGACTCTCCTTTAATATGTTATTATGCTCAGAAAATTCTAAGGGGGGAATTAGATACGTTCTCAATTGGAAGCGAAAGTAGAATACATGATGAATCAAAAGATGCTATTGAATATGCACAAAGTCTTGGAGTGTCACAGCATGTGGAAATAATGAAAAGTAAAAATGCAGTAGATATTTTGGATGATGCTATGAAAAGTCTTTCAGAACCATTTGCTGACTATTCAATTATTCCTACTTATCAGGTATGTCAAAATGCTAAAAAAAAGGTAAAAGTTGTGCTCAGTGGAGACGGCGGTGATGAATTATTCTTTGGATACGAAAGATTTTGGTCGATTATTAAAAATCGATATGTTCAGAAATTTCCTTATCCTTTAAAATATTCTATTTATGGTGCAGATAAAATATTAACAGGAAATAAATGGATTAACAGCGGTGTACTCTCTCCATCTTCAGGGGAATCACATCGTTTTTTACATTCAAGATTTTCGAAAAATTGGATATCTGCTATTGCCCCTGAGATTGTTAATAAAAAAACGCCAAGTGAATGGAAAACGTATTTATTCCCTCATAATATTTCAAAAAGACATTTAGCTTCTCATATTCGAAAAGCAGAATTTTATGGAATGATGCAAAAAACACTTTTTAAAGTTGACCGAGCATCTATGGCAAATTCACTTGAAGTTAGGATACCATTCTTGAAAAAATCGATGATTGAAGCAGCATTGACTATCGATCCATGGCTAAGCCTAAAGGGAAAAAAAAGAAAGAGATTACTTTTTAAATTAATTGAACAAAAGTATCCACAAAAAAATATTTCAACTACAAAAAGAGGATTTTCAATATCGTTGGCAACTTGGATTCGAGAAGGATTAAGAGAGCCCATTGCAGATGTAATTCTATCTAATAATCATTCTGATGATTTTGGTTTCAAGCATAAGATGATTTCAAAGATGTTGGATGATCACTTAAATAATTCGATGAGTAATCATTGGCCATTATTTACAATTTATTCATTATATAAATGGAACGAAAACAGAAAAAAATAAAAATATTATTTACCATTCCAAATTTTGATACAGCAGGAAGTGGTAAAGCTTTGTTAAATATTGCCAAGAGGTTAGATAAAAAATACTTTGAACCACATATTGCCTGCCTGAATGACAAAGGTGATTATTTTAAGATAGTCATTGAAAGCCGAATACCCATACATATTTTTCAATTTATGGTTCCTATGGAACAACGGATAAAAGGACTTATTCAGTGTTATAAAATTTCTAAACAGATGAAAAATATCGATCCACATTTGATCCATTCTTTTCACTATGGTCCGGATTATTCTGAAGCATTGTCTGCACGAATGGCATGTATTCCTTGGATTTTTACAAAAAAAAATATGAGTTGGGGAGGGCAATCAAAAAATGGTTGGCGAATGAGGAGCTACCTATCAAACCATATAATCATGTTAAATACTACTATGAAGAAGAGATATTATCCAACATTATCAAAAACGACTGTCATACCGAGAGGTGTTTGTTTAAAAGAATTTTCGACTAATAATTCAAAAATATTATCTTGTGAAGATTTTGGAATTCCCAAGAATAGTAAAATAGTTATGCTTGTTGCGAATCTGGTACCAGTGAAAGGTGTGGAGTATCTTATAGAAGCATTTAGCAATATAAGCGATAGGGAAAAATCTATATATTTATTAATTGTGGGTGATAATAATAATGATTATGGTAGAGAGCTGAAAAAAAATGTAAACAAAAAAAATAAAGATGATAAAATATTCTTTTTAGGTAAAAGAGACGATGTCTCAAACCTTCTTCAATTAGCCTATATTTTTATATTACCAACCATTGATAAAGGAAGGTCCGAAGGTTTTGGAGTTGTCACATTAGAAGCTATGGCATCAGGGGTGCCTGTTCTGGCTTCAGATGTGCCAGGTAGTAGTGATATTCTAAATGATATTCACGATCAATTATTCCCACCCGAAGACATTTCAATATTGATAAATAAGCTGAATTGGATGCTTAATCTAAATGATAAAAAAAGAACAAATTTGATTAATAAACAATTGAAAATTATTAGAAAAAACTTTACTATTGAGAAAGAAACAGAACAACATTCATTAATATATAAGAAATTATGTAATTTAAAATATGAGTAATAAGCAAATTTATAATCCCATTATCCCGGTAGATCAGATTTTTTATAATACTAGAAATAGGGAAGTAATTCAATGGAAAAATTTTAAGGAATTAGATTTAGATTATCGGGCCATGGCCATATTTTCTGTATTTGGATTTATGCTTGATGATGATACTTTTTATAATGATATTAAAGTCTGCAAGCCGAGTACAGATTATCAAGTAAATGAAAATAATCAAATTATTTCTCAACAAAAAACCTGGAATTGGCATTATAGCCCTAATGAAAGGTCTTTTAATGGAATTGTTGATGAATTTTCTCATCTCCTTAATGACTTAATTAAAAAGAAAATAAATGATAAGAGTATACTATTACCATTATCAGGCGGTTTAGATAGTCGTACATTATTTGTTCCTGTAAAAACAAAATCTAATCTTACTTTGTCATCCTATGAGTTTGAGGGAGGATTCTCTGAAACAAAAACAGCTGAAGAAATATCTCAACAATTTAGTAGCCCCTTATTTACACAGAAAATTCAGAGAGGTTACCTATGGAATAAGATTGATGAGCTCTATGAGTTCAATCATTGTTTCACAGATTTTACACATCCGCGACAAGCTGCAGTCTTAAATAATTGGAAAGGATTGGGGAATACTGTTTTATTGGGTCACTGGGGGGATGTGCTTTTTGATAAACAGGCTGATTCAGAGGCTATTTCCTATAATGAGCAAGTGATTCAACTAAAAAAGAAAATAATTAAACCTGGTGGTATTGAACTAGCAAACGATCTTTGGAAAAATTGGGGGTTAATGGGCACCTTTGAATCCTATTTAGATAATAGATTAGATAAACTTTATAAAAAAATAAAAATTGATTGTCCCAGTGCAAGGATTAGGGCTTTTAAATCTCTTTATTGGGCTCCTCGATGGACTAGTATAAATTTATCGATGTTTAAAACATTGGGAGAATTGGTTATCCCCTATTATGACGATGAAATGTGCAAGTTTATCTGTACTGTTCCGGAGAGGTATCTGGTAGGAAGAAAAATTCAGATCGAATATATAAAAAAGAATTGCCCTGAAGTTGCAAGGTTGCCCTGGCAGAAATACTACCCGCTGAATTTATATCAGTATCAGCGCTTTAACCATTCACATTATTATATTATAAGGGCAGTTAGAAAAGCAAAGAGAATTTTACAGCAATATTTTTCTAAATCTCCTGATATTATAACAAGGAATTGGGAATTGCAGTTCCTCGGGGAGCAGAATTTTACTAAGCTGAAAAAAATTCTGCTGAAAAGAAACAAATTCAATAAACTCATCCCTCAGACCATCATCAGAAAATACTTGGACAAGTTTCAAGCAGATCCAGTTCAATATGCTCATCCTTTAAGCATGCTTTTAACCTTGGCTGTTTTCTCAGATAAGCACTATTCTGAATGAAAATTGGTATTTATGCAGGTACAATTCCGCCCCCGGTATTTATTAATAACCTGGTAAATGGACTAGCGGATACAAATGATATAGTTATTGTGTATGGAAAAGCCTCAGAAAGAAATTATAGATTCTCAAGTTCCACTATTGTCCAAAGAAAAGTTCCCATTACGAAACTTGGAATTATACTGTATTCACTCTATATCCATGCCAAATTGATTATTAGACAACCAAACTTATATTTGGCTATTGCTAAGATGCTTAGACAGAATTCAATAAACCTGAAACAATTTGTTCAAAGATCCTGCAAGATACTGCCCCCATTTTTAGATAATCTAGATATTTTTCATATTCAGTGGGCAAAAATGCTAGTACAGTATCCTGAGTTTATTGAAAAGCTTAAATGTCCGGTTGTATTGAGTTTGCGTGGAGCCCATATAAATTATTCTCCTCTTTCTGATAAAGTTCTCGCTCAAAAATATATGAAATATTTTCCAATGGTCGCAGGTTTTCATGCTGTATCTGCAGCTATTTCTTTAGAAGCACAAAAATATGGGGCTGACCCAAAAAAAAATACAATAATTCCCCCTGCTGTTAAATCAGAGATCACCGAAAAATGGGCTGTTGAGAAGTCGACCCAAATAGATGATGAATTGAAAATAATTTCCGTGGGTAGATGCCATTGGAAAAAAGGATATACCTTTGCCCTAGATGCCATGGCTATTTTAAAGGAAAAAAGTACTAATTTTCATTACACAATTATAGCCGGAGGAAAGGATGAAGAAAATATCCTTTATCAGATTAATGACCTTGGACTTAAAAAAAATGTTACTTTCATTAATGGATTACAGCATAAAGAAGTAATTAAGCAGGTTTCAAATTCTAATCTTTTCCTCCTTTCAAGTGTAGAAGAAGGTATTTCAAATGCAGTCCTGGAAGCTATGGCATTGGGTATTCCAGTAATTTCTACAGATTGCGGTGGTATGGGAGAAGTTATTAGAAATAGTGAGAATGGTTTTATTGTTCCAATTAGAGATACAGCTGCCATGGCAGGCACTATACAAAAATTTATTGATTTGGATAAAACATATAAAATTAATATCATCAAAAATGCCAGAGAAACAATTATTCATAATCATTTACTTTCTTCTCAGGTTAACCAGTTTAAATCCTTTTATAGTAAAATTGTCTAAAGATTATGAATAAAATGGATAAAACAACAAAGAATAACCCTGTAGTTTCACAAATATATCTCCATTTATCATTATCATGGATA